>Ga0247821_10000004_pt1 | contig 178653 bp, 187 predicted proteins | sample 13C_Glycerol_Day_FD_192481 | JGI IMG/M metagenome (GOLD analysis project Ga0247821, IMG submission 192481) | Soil microbial communities from agricultural site in Penn Yan, New York, United States - 13C_Glycerol_Day14 | ecosystem: Environmental > Terrestrial > Soil > Agricultural land | place... | reverse complement strand
CTGCAGAAACAACAGGCCAGTGCACTGATGGATTCGCGCAAAATCCTGGTCGCCTCCACCGTTAACGTGGTGAAAGATGCCATCAAATTGATGGAGTCCACCACCAATGGTCAGGTGGCAATCAAGATGGATGAAAAAACCAAGGCTGAACTGGCGGCCAACCTGCTCACCGTGATGGTCAGCGAACGCGGCGCCCAGGTGACCATGCCCCTGACCTGATACCCCGCAAAACAAAAGCCCGGATCACTTCCGGGTTTTCTGCTGTCTGCGCCATGCCCCGTGCAATCTGATACCCTCATCCAACGGGCTGGAAGCCAACAGCCCCTTGCCAGGAAACCGCTATGGCCTCACCGACTGAACTGCACATCAGCGTTCAAAATGCTCGCCGCGATCTGCAAACTGCCATCGACACTGACAGCCTGGAATTGGCCGGCAGTGCCTTGGCCTCATTTCGTACGGCATTGCAGCTAGCAGTCGACGAGGCCCGCTTCATGCAGGTGTCCGCCATGGTGTCCGAGATGTGGCGGGCCTTCAAACTCAGCGAGCTCGTACAGACCTTTCGCGCCGGCAAAGTCAGCGAAGCGCTGTTCCGGGTCTGCATCCAGGCCTTCCCACCCGATGAGCATTTCATCAGCCGGTTGGAAAAAACGCGCATCGACATTGATTTGATGCTGACCGAAGCGCTCCTTGATCACGAGCACCTTCCGCTTAAAAGGGCACTGTCTCTTGCCACAGACCTTTCCGAACGGGCGAGTCACCAGGCACTGGCAATGGTGCTCAAGCATTTCTTTGCCCACTGCAATGCCGAAGTGCTCAACGACTACGCGATGGATTTGCTGACCCTGTTCAATTGCTATGGCAGAGATTTCCCCGCTGGGAAGAAAATCCCTGCTCATTTGCTCGACCTGATCATCGAGCATCAAGCCAGCTTCCTAGCCATCTTCAACACCCCTGATCGTCAATTCGGAGATCGCGGGATCATCATACTCAAGGTGTTGAAGCAGCTACACGGCAGGGGCAAGAACGAACTCGTGAAGACAATGGCTCCGAAATTAATGTTCAAGGACACCAGCCCGTGGAGCTTGCTCGACCTTGAGGCGATGGGTTTCAGCCCAAGTCTGGCAGACCTCAGGAACAAGCTTTTTGCCAGCACTACCTGGAATGAAACCTTCCTCTGTTCAGCGCTTTATGCACTGCACAGTCCCACCCTCGATCTCCACCAATACGGGGAAGTGATCACCATCAACAGACTGACCTGCGATAAATGGATCACAGCCCTGCAGCATACCTACACCCAGGTACCTGCTGGCGAGCGCAGCGAGCTCCTTGAAGAAAAGCTGCGGGCGACCTTGATTGCCCTGGCCTCGATGAGCCCGATGGCCGCAGGCTTCCCAGACGCCCTGTTGAACATCCAGGGGTTGAGTCGCGATGAGGTCATGGCAATCCCGGCGCTGGCCGAGATTTTCCTGTGCGCCGACCTCGGCCTCTGACTGACCCAGTACCAGGGGCTGAGGTTGACCAGGAATTGCTGGCGCTGAGGCTCCAATGCCTATAATGGGGCACAGCCCGGAGCACGCCAATGAACCTGAACGTCATGCATACCTACAGCCTGGATGTGATCGAGGCTTTCCAAAACGCCGTTACCGCCAATGATGCCCGACAGGTGAGTGAAGCCTTCACCATGTACAAAGAGTGCATGGTGCTGGCGCTTGAACATGGGCACTTTGGGGTTTCCAACGCCTTGGCTGATCGGATGTACCAGGTCATCAAGTTTGAATCGCTGGTGGAACGCCGGCTCACAGGCAAGATGGCGCCTGAGGTGTTTTCAACGATCATCAGTCGTATGCCACCTCTTCAGCAGGACATGTATGCCAAGAACAGCAGTGACGAAATCCACAGTGAGCTGCTGACCCAGTTCCTGCGGCAAACGGTTAAAGATCCCAACAGCCTGCAGTATCTCTTTAGGCACGCCTGCGTCCACGGTTTTCCCAATGCCTTCTGCATTGGCCTCCAGGCGTTGCTCACCCACCCCAATCAGAAGGCTGTAATTGCGCTGCAGTCTGGCCAGTCGGTCATTAGCCTGGTTCAGGAATACATCACGCCGGAGTACATCTACGTAGATGGCGAACAAGAGCGTGCTCCAAAAGGCACCCAGCGCCAGCTCCCTCAACAGGCCGTGGAATTACTGAGGGAACACCATGAGCTGCTCGCAGCCATTCACCAGCGCCTGGGCAGTTATGCGGCGGCGGACTCGTTCACCCTGGATGTTATCGAGCAGTTTGCCGTGGGACTGCCAGAGGAATCACTCAAGCGCTTCATCAGTCATCATGCCCATGAGAGCAAAGACCCCCGGTTTCTGTGCCGCAGGCATGCCCTGGGATTGCCCGGCGACCCGCAGCAGATCATGGACTACATCAAGGCCAGGGCAGATGCAAATGACTACCAGCGTTACTCGCAAGTCTCCATGCAGAGGGGATTCTGTTTCCTCATCGAGAGTCCAGCGGTTGAGGTTGGGGCATTCGGCCAATGGCTTGCTGGCATTGATGGCGAATTCGGTCGAGCCACAATGATGCTGGACGCCATGGCTGCGACACTGCGTTTCACTGCCAATAATATCAGTGGGCCCTCCCCTGATATTATTGAAAAGGTTGAAACCATCTGTTTCCACCTTCTGGCAGTCGAAACTGATAATGAACTCATGCGTTCGCATATTCTAAAAATTCCACATCTACCCAAACGGATAGCTCAGCACGACGAGTTTATTGAAACAGCATTGCAAATCGATGTAGGACTTTAGTGCCAAAGTTGACAAATTACCATAATGGTAATTATAGTCAGACTCATGCTTTGCCATAGTTTGGCTCATGCTCACCTTGACTCACGGAGTTTTTATGTCAGGCGTTAATACGGTACGGAAGCTTGCTAAAGAGGCCATGCGTGTGGAGCTGGAGGAAGACCAGGCTCAAATTCTCTGGCTGGAATGTCGGGCCAATCTCATCCAACGAGCGCTGCGCAACACTATCAGGCATATCGAGTCGTGCTCATCCGGGGTCATCGACACCCAGGAGCGGGCAGACTTGCTGACCAGCTTTGCCCAGGTACTGACCGACGACTCGACCGCCCAATGGCCCGTCAACGGTGACAGCGACGAGCATGCCAACGCGTTTTATGACAAACTGCGCCAAGGCATCCGAGAACGCGGCTACTTTCAGGAATAGAAGGCACATGAAACAGGTACAGTCAATCAAGGACTACTTCAAGCTCAAAAAGCCTTGTGCCAACTGTCCGTTTCTCCTCGAAGGTGCCATCAAGCTCCGCGCAGGGCGCCTTAAGGGCATCACTGAAGACCTCTTGAACAACGATCATAACCTCTTCCCGTGCCACAAGACGGCAACCGGGGATGAGAAAGAAACCGAAGACGGGGATTACACCTACGTCCCCTCCGGCGAGGAGCGCATGTGTGCCGGCGCTTCGGCGTACCTGATGAAGCGCGGAGCGCCCAGTGTAGGGATGCGCATCGCGTTTGTCTTTGGCGAGGCTTCCCCCGAAGATTGGGATGCCATCAAGCCCCTCATCATCGACTGAGCTACCTGCTGCCCGCTAGGGCAGATCTGGAACCTTGGCCAGTAATGACTCCAAGCGCTCTGGGATTTGCTTGAGCTCTTTGATGGCCCACTGCTCATTCCCTTCGTCCGAGCCAATGTCCTTAAGCGCCTGGGGCACGTTGTGCATGGCATCGGCCAGTTGGTTGATGAGCACTCGGCGCTGATCACTCCAATTCGTCATGGAGGTCAAAAGCCGCATCTCAAGTAGTGTTCGTTCGAGCGCTCGCAAGCCATCGGCTGTCAGCTTTGACACTTCGTCGATATCGGTCATCTGTTCACTCCTTTCCTTCGATCGCTGCTTTGGGTTGTGGCGCAGCATGTGGCGAGATTTCACAGCTGCGTTTGGATCTGTAGCCGTCATAGGCACGCAGAAGGCCGCCGAACGTGCCTTCGTACCTGGATTCGAAGCGCGCATAGCACCCACTCAGCGAGATGCGGACAGCGGGCGCGATGGTCGGCAGGGCCGCAGCCTTCACGGTACCCAGGGCCGTCAGAAAGGCCTTCTTCGCAGAGGGCTCCATCAACGCGAGCGGATCAGGCTCCTGGAACCACTTCTGGTGCTTTGCCAGCAAATCGTACAGCTGGGGATCGGGGGCGCGTTCCACGGCCTCCCAGAACAAGGTCATGCGCTGGGTCAGTTGACCTTCGGTCAAAGCCTTGGTCATCAGCGTCTGGGTGGCCACCGTATCGCCCGCCATGTGCCTGGCCACCAGCGCATCCAGGGCGGGATTGCCCGACTTCTTGCCCAGCAGCTGGGTGAATTGGACGGCGTCATCCCACCGCTGCTCCACTGCGCGCAACAGGTAGTGATGAAGGAAATACTTGATGCCGAACACGACCAGCAGCACAAAGACCGTCAGCACTATGACACGCTTGACTGCCTTACAAGCAAAAGCAGAAAGCCAATTCGGGGTTGTCATGAGCAAGCTCCAGCAACAGGCAAAAGGGGGTTGAGCCACAGGATCATGCTGTGGCGTAAGTTCAGGCGGATCGCCGAGACGTCGGTTATTTTCTGCGCTTGAGCTGGCGAGCGATGCGAAGTGTCCTGCTGTGATCCAGACCGATCCCGAGAGGGAGTTCGCTGTTTTCGGGTTTGGGGGTTTGGGCCTCTTGAAGGTCTCGAACACCAGGTTGTTGATCACCGCCCAGGCGGGCACGAACGGATGCTTCAGGCAAAGCGCAAATCGCCATTTTTCAGTCTCAACTTCAAGATGGGGTTCTGAAATGAGGCTATCCCAGAGAGGGCAGCCCCAGACCTTCATCATACCTCTTTAGGCGTATATTGTGCACTGAAAATGACCTGGCGTGCGCTCAGGATTTGCAGGATCTGACGCTAAAGACGCTGTCCCAGGCCATGCGCAGCACAGGGGCCTTGCCGTCGCGGATCGCGTACTTTTGGTCGAGCAGCTCTGAGCACGCCTGCATCTTGGCCTGTAACGGCTCTGGGATGGTGCTGGAGGCTGAAAGCGCCAACGCCGTGGACTTGGCCTCATCGTTGAGAATGGCGCCTTGAAGACCCTTCAGGCGCTCATGGCGAGCGTCTTTGTTGTACAGGGGGCGGCGTGAGACCAGGAGGGTGCTGAGCTCAACATCGGTGAAGGTTTCAAAGGCTTCGGTGAACAACCGATCCCGCCCTGCCACATCCCCGGCTTTTTCCGCCCTGGTCATCAGGATGCTGGTGGCCAAGGACAATCCTTCACGGTGGAAGGCCTCGAAAGGCTTGATGTCGGGCACACTGGGGTTGGCCTGGTACAGGCTGAGCATCTCCTGGGCCTTGGCCTTGACCCGATCATCCTGGCACTTGATCCAGCCCAGCGCTCCGACGATGGACAGGACGATCACACCAGTGCCCAGGATGATGTTGCGAGTGGTTTTTGAAACAGGTGGTTTTGGCAAGGTCATGCCGTGCGCTCCGACTGGAATTTGGGGTACGTGTTTTTGGATAAGCGTGAGGGGTGTGCAGGCGAAAGCCGCAGCATCGCGGCTTACGGCACTGTGGCAACGGACGTTTGGGCTTCGGCGTCAAGACAGAGTTTTTCGTAGCGCTTGAGGTCGCCGTTGGTGATCGCAACCCCGAGCGATGTCTTCCTGTCGACCTGGTCGGCCTTACAGGCTGATCCCGCTACAAATGCCTCTAGCGTCTGGCTTGAAGCGATTTTATGGGGCGCATTCTCTAGGGGTTTCTGCCAGGCATCGATTTGCCAGGCGGCGATAGCAGCTGCGCCAAAGGTAAGCAGCACGAGCGCACCATCCGTGAGCATCAGGGAGACAAAGGACGATCTTTCCTTTTTGGGGCTCTGGGTGGAATCCATGCGACACCTGACCTTCAATACATTGATAAATCGTATCAAAAGTCTATGACGATAAACGGTAGTTGGCAAGCCCAGCCACAGACGATTCCTGGGTGATCCGTCTGTGGCTGAACCGCACGCTAGAGCCCCAGATCCACTTCCAGCACCATGGCAATGTCAGCTTCATGGGTCAGTAGCGAGAGGGGAATTAACCCCTTGGCAATCAGTTCGTGACGCGTTTTCTCGGGAATCTGCGCAACGAACGCCTGCCCAAACGTCACGTGCTCCAACTGCTTGAAGTTCGACTTGTGCATGTACTGGGGATCAACCACCCCGACAACCTGGGCAAGGCTCGTGTGAGGGTTGCTGATGACTTTGCCAAAATAGGCCTCGTCCTGGTCTCTTGGGTACTTGGTGGTCGCATAGGTGATATGCGAAGGCGTGGCAAGCAGCCGAGCCTTGAGCGCCAGGCTCAGCATCTCCTCGCAGTAGTTGATGGGCATGATCGTTGAGATGGCCCTGGGGATCGTCAGGTTGAGGCGACCATAAGACCCGGAAAGGGAGATCTCGTTGGCATAGTAGCGCCTGACGGGATCAGAGGGCTCTGCCCCAAAATCCGGGATCTCATCCAGAAGGGCGTTGAAATCCACCCCTGCCGATGCGGACACGCGGTCGAAGAAGACCTTGGCCGACTTCATGGGATCAGGGTCTACGTTCTGCGCATCCGGGCCGCGACTGAGCCGGGTCATAGTGGCCTGAAACCTGGTGCACCCCGACATGAGGGCTACCACGGCGGCGCTGCGCAGGGCGTCATCCTTCAGCGATGCCCGCCAGGAATCGGAAAGCAGGTTTGTACCTTCGGCCAGGCATGCGCAAGGATCCAGCGCCAGGTAGGTGTTGAGCAGGGACGGGTTGTCGGCAGCGGTCATGCGCGGATTGGGTGTGATGTTTCGAGGATTCAGCGCCATCTCGACGATGTCAAAGCTCTTGGAGAATCGCGCTGGCTTGGCATGAATCTGCTCGCCCCAGATGCCCAGGCATTGCCGATGCGCATCGAACTTCCCACCCTTGAGAAGCGCGTCGAAAAACTCCTCAATGCGCCCATAGCCTTTTTCATGCTGTGACCAGATGTGGGCCACGCGCAAGAATTGCTCGACAATTTTGGGCTCATCCAGCCAGAGCAAATTTTTCAGGTGCTCCGTGCGCGGGCGAAGGTTCTGCATGGAGGCCTCAAACGAAGCCTCAAGGCCTTGTCCGAATTGCGCATCCTGGCTGACCTTCCAGGCCTTTTTCAGGCGCTGTTCGACCTTGCCAGCCTTTCGATCGACCGCAAGGCTGTCATGCTTGCGCAAGGCCATCCTGACATGGCGAGCATCCAGGGCTTCGACCTCGAACCCGTTCACGCCGTCGAAGCTGACCACCAGATCCTGCACCTCATACCCCCGGTGATGCATGTCTGCGGCGTTAGCAATCAGCTCCTGGCGACAGTCCTCTATGAGTTTGTCCGGCTTGACCATTGCCTTGTCGAGCATCTCTCGACTGGCAAACACGATCTCCGTCCAGAAGGTTTGATCCTCAAGGATCTGGTCATCACCTCCCCGACTGAAATGCTGATAGAAGCGAAGCACATGCGGCTTTTTAGCCCTGAGTCGGTGGTCGTTGGAAATGATCGCTGCTTGCCTAGTTGCCATGATGAGGCCCTCCATGCCCTATTATGGGCAGAGCCGGCATTTCTGGGCAATCAACCGCTCGATACCACACAGGCCTGCAGGTTCATGCAGCGCTAGAACCTGCTCGCGTGCACGCTATTGCGAGGTTGCCCCGGTCAACTCATGCAGGCGGTTCTCACGCTTGAGCAGGCGGACATGGCTCTTCGACACCCCGTGTCTTTTGGCCAGCTCATCGACCGTGCCCTCTGGCGCTGGCGCATTCATGGAACGAAATTTGGCGGCGGCCTGGTCAAAGCGCCTCTGGTCAGCCGTATGTTGCTGCCTCGCCTCCTGGTGCTGCACCAGGTTCAGGGCATGCAGACAAGCAGCGCGGTACTGGCCTTTCACCCGCGCAAGCTCCACCGTCACCTCGGCATCCATGAGGTCGCGGACAGACTCGGGCAAGCGCTCGCCCTTCAAGACAAAGTAGAGCGCGCAGCGCAGGTGATAGTCCCTGGTGCCGATCAGGGCCTCGGTGATGTCATCAATATTGCCCCGCGCCATCGACGAAAGCAGCGTGAGCCCAGCCATGGCGCCGATATGCGAATTTTCGGCGGGGGCATTCAGGTCAGACAAATTGGTATTCATGAGGGTCTCGATCAATAAGCGCTATAAGCGACGTCCTCATACCACTATAAATCACTGCGCTTCACCCATCAAACAAGCGCCTCAAGCGGCATGGCGCGCATCCACACAGCCGGATCCGCCGCAGGCGCAGCAATCCGGGTCAATCATCATCGGACGCAGGCCTTTGTTCACCACTTCGCGGGCGAAGTCCTCGTAAACGCTGATGTGTGCAGTTCTGAGGCGCTGGTCGTCCTCGGGTGTCAACATGATCTGCACGCACTCACACAGGTTTTGATAGCGATCCATGAACCACCTCCAGGTTGGAACAGCAGTAACCTTCAGAAACTAGCCTGCTTCACATGCACTTGCTCTTTGTTGGTATCGTGCGGTGTTGTCACCAATTTGAGGATTTGGCGCTCAGCTTCTATTGCCCTTGGAATCAGGCCAAAGATGACATAGTTCACCCCGGCCATGATCGTGAAGCACCCCCCCACCAAAATAAGCCCCGTCACAAATCGACTAGCGCGCTTTTTCCCACTCAGATTGTTCATTTTGGCCTCCGTGACTTGAATATGCGATGGATCTTGACCCTGCATAGCCATTCTGTCAATATAGCGATTAATCGACGCAGCCCTGTACACCCAGCCGCCTATCCTAGAAAATAGATCAACTCGTCTTTTCGGATAGATCATGTCTGCACATTCTCTTACCCCAAGCTCCCTGGCGCACCGCGCCGAGCTGCACGCGAGTCTTTTCGCAAAAATGTTTTTGAAACCACGATTCGCTGATCATTCAGCGCAGGTTCTGTCGCTCTATCAGAACTACGAAATGCACCCGGACTACCGGCAGGCATTTGACCAAACCCTGCACAGGGTCGACAAGCAACATGGCGTGACCAGCTATGGAGAGTTCCGTGCCCGCTACCAGGAGCGACTGACTGATCAGCTCCATGCGCTGATCAGCTCCGATCCTGTCCATTTTGAATGCCAGACGATCGAGCAAGTCGCGGAGGGCGACGCAGCCCTGTACGTGGCCAACAGCCCCTGCGACAGCACCCAGAACACGCAGCAGATGTGGTCGCGGATCATCCTGGGCCTTGGCCACCCACCCTACAAAACCGCGTTCATTCAGGCCCTGATGCAGCGTGAGGTCAGCCCCCACAGCTTCCACCAAGACCTCAAGCGTTTTCGCAGCCTCCACCTGGGAGCGCCCGAAATCGCCCCGGCTGATCAGCCCCCTGGCACCGTCCTCAATCACCTGGCGGAGCGTCATGCTGCCCTGTACATGAACCCCCAGCAAAGGGATCAGGCAGGCTATGACAAGACCCGGTTGATCGGTGACATCTTTGCCCTGAAGGGTGATCCCGAGTATTGGTCGGTGTTTGAGCACACCTTGCTCGAATCGGATCCGGAGTTCGGCTCGGTCTACCTCTACTGCTTCCGTCAGGATCTGGCGCTGTTTGAAGCTCACCGCAAAGAACTCGACGAGCACACCCCCGACCTGCTGGCTTTCGGGACGATCAGCAGCGACCTGGTATCGCTGGACACCGATGAGGTTCTCCAGGGTGGCATGGCCGGGATTCTGCGCACGGCCCACGGCCATTCCGAGAAGGGTGTTTACACAGGTGCGAACCTGCCTCAGCGACCCTTTGCCAGCGCAGTCCGCGCCTTGGAACAAACCGAATGCGATCGCTAACCCACAACGCAGGGTTTGCCATCAGTGCCGGTCGAATGGAAGGCGGTGGTGATTTAAAACGCATCTGGCGGCACCTTAACCGGGTTAATGTGCACCAGGAGACACCTTATATCCCGTGGCTTTTCCAATAACTACAATAAAAACAGTGGGTTGATGATGATTTCCAGTAAAATTGGCGATGGTATCGACGAAGCGGAGCAATCGCAGCCCCATACCGGCGAAATTTCGCTGATGATTGGCCCTTGCACGCCCCCGAGTGAAGAAAACCTGCCCAGTCACCTCTTCCCCGGCGCCGGCTCCGACACCGCCTGGTTCGAAATCCAGGGGAGTATTCGCCCCTCGTGGGCTGAGCTCAGTCAATTGCTGGTACGCCACGACTCCGACTTCATGCTGATGGAGTACAATGCCGAAGACGGCAGGGGCTATTTCGTCGCGGTTGACTCCTATGCGCCGAAACCTGGCTTGCTCGTTCTCTTCCCTCATCAATCCGACCAATAGGCCGCCACATGTCCGAGATCGACCGCACCACGTATGAGCGTGACTTGCGAGAGCGCCAGCGCAAGCACCTGGAATCGCTTGAGGCAAACAAACCCCCGTTCAGGCCCTGCCTGCATGACCAATGTCCGCGCTGTCATGGCACCGGGCGAAGCGCCCACGGCCCCTGCATTCACGGGATTGCCTGCAACTGCTCAAAATGCGGGATAACCTGTTAACCACATTTCCGGGCTTTAGCGACAAATTGACGGTATCCAGCCTGTGTCTCTATACTCACGGCCTAATCGCTGGTGCCACAGGCTGATTGATGACCTGTCGCAACCAGCGCAGCACCTGGTCGTATCGGCCAGCGCCACGTTTCACCGCTGCCTGACGCAATTGAGCCACAGGAGTCTCCCATGCCAGTCACCCGAAAGAACGTAACACCTGCGGCACCTACCGCACCTTGCCCTGAAGGCATGTGCCTGGCTGGCCACATTGGCAGTAAGGAGGTCATGGTTCGGGACTGGGCGGTGGAGGCGCTGAAGTTCGAGGGAATGATCGAGTTGTGGAACGAGGCAACCAAACGCCACGCACTGCCGCACCTCGGTTTTAAGACCCCTTACAAATTCTGCCCAGCCTGTGGCTCGGCCATTGATACCGGGTTCACCCCTGGTGGTATTCCCGAGCTGTCTCTCACCTCCGATCTCAAGCAGATCCTGGCCCTGAGCGATGCTGACATCGCCGAGCAAGGCAGCAAGCTTCGCAGCGCAGGCGTGAACCTGCCTGACCAAGGGGTGGAACAGCGGGTCGCGGTTCAGCATTGGCTGATGAAGCAGTACTTCCGGGATGGGCGTGATTGGCGCAAGAAGACCGACCACCTGATTGCACCCCTGTCCGCCTCTGGCGAGGGGGCGTGACCGTGGAAGTCCTTATCGACGGTGTCGCCTATGTGCCCAGGGCAGAGATCCCGGCACTGACGGACGAACGCTTGCAGGAAGCGCTGCGGTATTTGACCGAAATCCAGTATTTCAATATCGAGCACAAGAACCGCGCTGTCGCCTGGAACGCGCTCAAGGCCCTCGCCCCCGAGCTGGCCCAGCTGGCAAGCGACAATCCCAAAGCCGCGTATGACAGGGTGCGCGCCAACGACCCGGATGACGACTAAGAGGGCATCGCTCATGACGTCCAACGACATGTACGACAGGTTGTCCGGGATGAGGCCTGAGGAAATGGCTGAACACCTCGCCGCGCTCCAGAATCATATCGCCCACCTGGCCAACCTTCTGGCATTGGTCAAGCGCGACATTCAGCGGCTGAGAGAGCCTGATCCCACCCAGCACACCCCCCTGGAGGTCATGCTGCTGTCGGGCAAGGTGGGCGAGCTGTTTGAGCAACTTGAGTGGTGGTCACTGCCGCCCACCTACCGCGCCCCTGACGTCTTGCGCATGTTTGACACCGACCTTGGCTTGACGCTCAAGATCAGCGCTGCCGAAGCGCAACTCAAAAGCTTGCAGGACGACAGGCAGACACTGCGACGCATCCTGGGCAAAGCGCCTGACATTGACGACGAGCATTTCAGCGCCGAGAAACTCCAGGACTTGATCGACACGGTCGTTGAAGCCGTCCTGACCCTTGAGTATGGCGACGCTGCCCAAAAGGAGCTCTTCCCTCGCATGACCCAGGCCCAGATGTCGGCGCAGTTCAAGCGGATGTTCACCGGCTGAGGCTTGTTGTCCGACACTGGCCGAAGGTTTGAGCGAGAGCCGGTGGCGGCTTGGCTTGAGCCGCTCCAGGACACGTCCATCCCCTACAACCCCCAAACACGACCGTCTGCTTTTCTCCCCCAGCGCTTTTGCACTGCCCTGATGTCCTGCTCCTGACGCCCTGTTCTGCCGGCACCTGGGCGTTGTAGAAGATGATCACTGTCAGCCTGAGCCTCCCCTTATCGGCGTGGCAGGACGCACCGCGTACCCAGGCTCAGTCCCATGCGGCTTGGCATTGGCCTTTCACCGACAGCCAAATGACCGCATAGCACAAGTGCACCCTCAACGGCAGAGCCAGTGCAAAAGCCTGGAAAAAGACAAACTGCACTCCTAAAAGCAAAAGCGCGGGGGCATTTGACGGCAAAAAAACAGCTTCTGATCTGCGTAAAGAAGGGAATTGACCCGAAAATCCTCACGGTGGTACCGTCAGGGGAGTGGCCAGGAGCCTCAGTATTCAAATTATGGAACCAAGCAATGACCAGCATGACAGAACGCGAATTCAAGAACCTCAGTCGGTTTCTGGCCCTGATCCTTCGGCATGAGCCTCAGCTGATACAGCTGGATGTCGATAAGCAGGGCTGGGGCAGCATCGATTACATCGTGGCGCACGCGCCCGCCAACCTGGGCGACGTGTCCCGCGAGAAGATCGAACAGGTGGTGGCGCAGAACGACAAGGGCCGCTACGCCATTTCCCCTGACGGCCAGCACATCCGGGCGCTGCAGGGGCATTCCATTGAGGTGGATCTGCAGCTCAAGGCCACCACCCCGCCCGCAAGGCTCTTTCACGGCACCGTCGAGGGCTTCATTCCAGCCATCATGGCGCAGGGACTTCATCCCCGCTCGCGCCAGCACGTGCACTTGTCGGCGGATGTCGAGACCGCCCAGCGTGTCGCCCAGCGCCGCAAAGGCAAGACCGTGCTGCTCAGTGTCGACTGCAAGGCCATGCTCGCCGAGGGTCATGCGTTCTACCTGAGCGAGAACAACGTCTGGCTGACCGATGTGGTACCGCCCCGCTACTTGCAGCCCGTCAGCCTGCGGAACGAACCTGACGGCCTGGATGGCCCGGCATGAGCCAATCAGCCATCGACCACCTGATTGCCACCTTGCGCCCACGCCTGGGGGATCGGGTGGGCGACCGTCTGCAGCGGCTCAGCGAGTCCCAGGCGGGCTGGGATGGCCGCGACGCCCAGCCGATGTGTCTTCGATCGCTGGAGAACCTGGTGACTCTCAGCCAGGCCTTGACTCTGCCGGGGCAGGATCTTGGGCTGTTTCTTGAACACAGCGGCAACCTGGTCATCAATTGGCCGGCAGCCAACGGCTCACGGGCGGACGTTTCCATCGGCCCTTGCATGCTAGAAATTTGCACCGACGCACTCAATCTGGAGCTGGTGATTGACGACCCGCTGCTGGCGCAGCGAATTGCTGAAATACACTTTTGAAGAATATTGCTGGGCAATTGTCAGACCAACACAATATGCTTATAATTCGCGCCACACACTCATCGAGGGACAGAGACATGTTTCAGTCTTACATCAACGCCTACAAGAACCTGCTGGACTTCACCGGCAAGACCGATCGCAAGGCGTTTTGGGAGTTCTACGCCATCCATGCCGTGATCGCGATCGTGTTCTTCGTCCTCAACAAGCGCCTGGAAGCCATCTACCTGGCCTTTGCACTGCTACCGGTGCTGTCGATCTCGGCGCGCCGCCTGCGTGATGCTGGCTTCCATGCACTGCTGACCCTGCTGTACTTCGTGCCCGTGGTTGGCTGGATTCCACTGTGGATCATGTGGGCGCAGATCAGCAAGCCCGCCGTCAATCACGCAGTCTGAATGCGTGCGGGGACAGCCCCTTTCAGCCGTTGAGCGCTGTGATTAGCCGGGTTCCCCCGGCTTTTTCATGCCCGCCTGCCCGAACATTCGCGTTATGCGTATATTGATGACTTGGAAAAACCTTGGTATACTTTTCACACAATAACTAGAAAGCCAATCGCCTACCACCCTCACCTTTGAGGGTATTTTTTTGCCCAGCAAGCACGCCTTTGCTCTGCGATTGGGCACGCAAACAGTAGCAGTAGAAGGGAGCGGTTTCTTCATCGCGCCCCCGGCAAGCGACCCGCCCCCATCGAACCACCACCGTCCAGTCCAGGTACGTGATGCGTTCTGTCACCGTGGCATTGGGCTCCTCGATGTCATACAGCGGCCTGGGCACACAGAAATCTTCGGCCACGCGCCCTGTGATGCTCATGCCCAACCACCAAAGGCAATAGCTCCGGTCGCTATTGACCATCACGTCAGCGAGTACCGACAAGCTGGAAAATTCCATGGCATTGAAGGTTGGGGGGATGGCCACCCCAGTCACGGACACCTTGAGGTCACGCACCACCCTCACAGCATGGTGGTCTATGCCCTCAAGATAGGTATTGCTGGTCTTGGCCAGCGCCGCCATGACGCGAAGCCATCCAACGATGCATTCAACGCTCGATAGCTTGTCGAGGTCGCCGAGGGCCCTCTCCACTTGCCTGGCCACAGGGGGCGATTGATCAGCAAACAGCTTGCCAATCAGCCTGGCGTTCAGGGGCCACTCACCCACCTGTTGGTCATTGCCGGTGGCTCGCTCTGCCTTGGCGACCAGTGCCAAGATGATGGGGCCAATGCTTGCGATCATCTGCGCATGCTGGTTCGACCGGGCCAAGCTACCCAGTCTTGCCGCTGACCACGCATCCCCCTGGCTGACTGCCAATCCACCAGGATCAACAGCCTCGATGGCGTCGCGCAATTGGAACTCCTCCTTACCCGGACGATCAAGCGGGCGGCACACTGCCACCGCCCAGGAAGGTTGACACACTCCAGCCCCGGTGTAAAATCACCCACGGCGCTGTGTGACCAGCCGGTAACCGGTTACTCGACCTCTCACTGGGGGCTACGAAGCGGATACAGTCACCGGCTCTTAGGAGCTGAATGTTGTGGTTTGTCAGGGGCTGCTAACCGGGGTCTCGAAAAAAGCCGACTACCAGTGCGAACTGCTAGTCGGCTTCCTCTTTTGGTCGCGCTACAGGCCATACCTGATGTCGACACGGCCCTCTTGGTGTTACCCCACAGCTGGTGACTGGAAGACGCGCTGACGCTCAGCCTGATGCCCTGCCTGCACAGGGCCTTCCCCACCCTCAAACAATCAACCTTCGCACGAGATGATAAAGCTACAGTAGCCGCCAGCGATGACCTCCCCTTTGTCCTTGAACCCGCAGGTCACGATTCGGTCTGCTCCCACGATAGAGTAGTTACCACCTGCATAGTCAGGCCGAGAGCCTGGGTGTGAGTTGGTCGCACTCGCCGATGACCAGGTGCAGGATGAGGGGTTGGCACCGTTAGGGATTGGGATTTGCTGTCCGTTAGTCACAAACCCTGTCAGCACTTTGGAGCCGCCACCACCGGCCTTCCAGACACCGTCCTGGCACGACAAGGTCTTGCCATTGGTATCGCTGGCGATCAAGCCGCGCTTACCGCAGGCTTGGCCGACATAGGCGATGCCATTGAGATCTATGTACTCGTTGGCGGTAATGCGGCCCAGAGACGTCATTGCCCCGGTGTTGTAGATCGACTGCGTTTGCAGATTGGCCAGGTTGCTGTACTGGCTGGGGTCAAGGTAGTAAGCGGTGTTGTTGGAATCATAAAACAACTGCCCAAGCACAGCGCCTCCCGCCGTGACATTGCCACTGGCTGACATGCTGCCACCGGCAGTCACGTTGTTGCTGGCGCTCACAGTGCCCCCTGCGGTCACGTTGTAGGTAGCCCCAACACTCCCCCCCGCCGTCACGCTGCCTGCAGCTGAAACAGCGCCGTTCGTGGAAATGCCAGCGCCCACCCAGGCCGAACCCGACACCGAAGCATTGGACTGCACATTCAACGTCCGCCTCATCAGCACGTCGCCAATGATCTCGGCATTGGAATCGACCACCAACCCACCGCCCCAGACGGGCGAGACGCCTGACGGAGCACCCAGGTACAGGATCTGGCCCGCGAGGTTCTGAATCCTCGATGCGCCGACGATCTGCCGCCCCGAAGAATCGGGATTGTCGAACTGCAGGTTGGCATGCATCTTGTTGCCACCATCGGTTCGCAGCCACACATCATTGTCGGCCTTGTTGCTCGCGACCATTGTAATGCGCGCATCAGCCGGGTTTGAGTTGAAGCTGGATCCCGATGAATAACCCGTCTCGGTCGCAGAAGCGGCGGTGATGGCCGCCATCCCGGAAAGGTCTGAGCGAACCTTGCGTCGGGTGGATTCCATGACGGTGAATGGCGTGGTCACCGTCGTGACCGTCACACGCTTGTCGCTGCCGGTGCCAGTGACATCAATGGTCGCATTGAGGCTCAACAGGCCGTATTTGATTGGGTCTGCCACGGTGGCGGCAGGGAAATCACAGGCAAGGAATTCACTACCCTTGGGGAAAGGGCCACCACAATCCGTGCTTTTCAGCCAGGCGCTACCGACCTTCTGCCCTGAAGCAAGGTTCGGCGATTTGACAATCAAGCTGCGCACGGCATTGTTGTACTGACTGATCTTCAGCCCCACGGCCCGCGCCTGGGCCTGCTCAAGCTCAGCCTGATGACTTTCGAAACCCATCAGGGTGGCGATCGCCAACAGTGCCATGACCAGAATCATCTCAAGAAGAGTGACGCCACGCTGCAGCGGAAGTGGATAGATGCCTTTTTTCATGGCAGCCCCTGGTTTTATTGTTATGGGGGTGATTTTTCAACAATATACCATTAAACGGTGCCCCTGTCGCCAATCGTAACTGTCAACCGGTAGTTTACAGAGCGGATTGGGTTCGGGTTGCTGATCTATAATTGTCAACCGGAAGTTGACAGGGCGGATTGCTGTCTTCGGCTTTGACGAGAATTTGCAGATCCCGTGGATTCTCCAATCAAGTCAGCACAGGCCGCCTGACCTGTGCTGAAAAAAACCACGTTCAGCTACCCCAGCAAACCTTGCCCGTAGGTCAAATGAGCTTCTACGATCACCGGGCATAAAAAGGCGCCGAAGCGCCCTTGAATCATCCAGCCTGGTCGGTCACCGTGGCTGACTTTCAGCTTAGTTAAGCCAACGACAGGCGAGGTAATAGCTATCCACATTCTTCCTGTTCAGCAGTCCAACCAATACAGATCCCTCTGGGCAGTAGGCATCCCCATCATTGGATGAGTCATGGTAGGAGACCATTCCACCTGTCACCGCTGTTCCGAGGGAAGCACCACCAGCAGAAGTCCAAACGCCGGACTTGCAGGACAGAATCTCACCAACAGCGCTACTGGCTATGAGGCCGTTGGGTGCGCACCCATAACCTACATATGCAATACCCCCAAGCCGAAGGTACTCATTAGCAGTCATCCTGCCATTGGAGGTCAGATAACCCGCATTCACTGCGTTAACATTGCTGGTTGCATGTGGGTCAACGTAGTACCCGGTGTTGTTGGCATCATACATAATTTGCGTGGTAACAGAGCCTGCCACTGACGCATTCCCTTGAGCGGAAAGCGAATTAATATTGCTGGTGTTGTTTGGATCTACATAATAGCCAGTATTGTTTTCATCGTAAAATACTTGCCCCCTAACCGTGCCGGCAGCTCGAATATTGCCATTGGCTGTAATGCTGCCCTGGGCATTTACAGCGTTTAAGTTGCTCGTGCTGTGCGGGTCTAAGTAGTAACCCGTGTTGTTTGCATCATAAAACACCTGGCCAATTACCGCTCCACCAGCGGTGACGTTGCCAGCAACGGCAGCACTGCTGTCCACCACGAGGGATTGGCGCACCTTAACATCCCCTAAAACCTCAGTGCTGGAGTCAATGACGACACTGGAACTGGTCACCGGGCTGAGTGCGCTACCTGAACCTATTCGAAGGACTTGTCCAGCAAGATTCTGGATTCGTGATGCACCGAGTATCTGCCTATCTGCAGCGTTGGCGCCGTCAAACCCAAGCGAGGCGTGCATCTTGTTTCCACCATCGGTACGCAGCCACACATCATTGTCCGGCTTGTTGCTGGCCACCATGGTAATGCGCCCATCAACCGGGTTCGAGTTGTAACTGCCGCTCGCGGAAAACCCCGTATCGGTCGCAGAAGCGGCGGTGATGGCCGCTACCCCAGAAAGGTCTGAGCGCACTTTGCGTTGCGTGGATTCCATGATGGTGTACGGGGTCGTCAGCGTCGTGACCGTCACGCGCCTGTCGCTACTGGTACCGGTTACATCAATGGTCGAATTGATGCTCAACAGTCCATACTTGATGGGATCTGCCACGGATGCAGCAGGGAAATCACAGGGAAGGAATTCGCTGCCTTTGGGGAAAGGCCCTCCACATTCCGTGCTTTTCAGCCAGGCGCTGCCAACCTTTTGCCCTGATGCGAGGCTCGGCGTTTTGACAATCAAGCTGCGCACGGCATTGTTGTACTGACTGATCTTAAGGCCCACAGCCCGTGCCTGGGACTGCTCAAGTTCAGCCTGCCGACTTTCAAAAGCGATTAACGTGGCAACCGCCAGCAAAGCCATCACCAGAATCATTTCAAGGAGAGTGACACCACGCTGCCGCGAAAATGACTGAAAATCGATTTTCATTGTAGCCCCGGTTATTCTTGTTTTCGATATTATCCTGCACCCAATATACACGCAAAGGCGTGGCTTTGGACGCCCAGCCATCGCCTTTTGTGTCCGAGTACTCCGTCACAAATGCTGAAGCTATGCCAACCAGCCCTTGTCGAATCGGCCCCAGGCCTCGGCCAAGAAAACAGGTGCTGCTGTGCAGCCTGCACCCCGGAAAACCCGTCGCAAAAGGGCATAATTAATTTTCAAAAATCCTTTTCCCGTGTATTGACGAATTGGCAATATACCAATAACCTGAGCACCTCATTGACGTCTGGGGGTTCCCATGTTGAAAAAAGCACTGTCGCTTCTGGTTTTGGCTGCCACCCTTCAAGGTTGCGCTTCGCAGCTGGTCGAAGGACAAAAGCAAGAGCTTGCAACCTATGAGGCCAAGGGCCTGAAGGTTACGGAGCGCAACGAAGCCGTGGCTGCAGTCTTGGGTATTTTCCCAATGGCCGGGTATATCTACAACGGGAACTACGTTTCTGCAGTCACCAAATTGCCGCTGTATCTGCTGGGCGGCCCCTTGTGGATGCCCGTTGACACCTATCACTCAGCACAATCGCGCAACTACTACGCGACCCGCACCAACGTGCTGGTGCTGAAAGACCGCAAGCTGCACGAAGTGGACGAGAAGTACGAGAACAAAACCCTGACCGAGATCCAGTACATCCGCGCCCAGCGCGAGATCGAGCGCCAATACGCGCCCTACTGATTCTCAGGCCCCCAAAGAGCCCCGGCAAAGCCGGGGTTTTTTGTACCCAAAAACGCTTTCCGCCAAAATTGGCTGTTCGCACCCTTCTTGGAGAATTCCATGCAACCCAATCTGCGACCGTGCAAAAGCTGTGGCAATGCCGATCAGGAGCAGGTGCGCTTCCAGGTCTATATCGACCAGGGCCTGCAAATGAACATTGGGCCGTTTTGCCACTGCCTGGCCTGTGACTCCTACTTCAAGGCAAAATCAGAGGCGTATGAAGACCTGCTGGAGGCCTGGAACGCCCGTGCGGACGCCCCCACTGCGCCTCAACCCGCACCCAGCGCCTGGCGGGCCCTGGTCAGCCGTCAGGGCAAGACGTTCCATGAATACACCGAGTCCGACCAGTTCCACCCTGAGCCTGGCCATTACACCCGCGTGGGCCCTCTGGAGCCGTTGTTTGATGGGCCAACGGTCAATCGCCTGCTGGCGCGTCTGGCGGAGCTTGAGGATGCGGAGAAGATCGCCTGGAACAACTGGCATGCCCTGGAGCCGGTGCAGAACTTCCTGATCGAGCACAACCTGCTGCTGACCCCCTTTGATGGGGATGGCGAGGCGGCGGGCAAGAACATCGTGCACAGCCTCCAGACCCTGCTGGGGCGCTGCGTCCTCCAGGATATCCGGCAGGCTGTTGCCGCTGACGAAACGCCGCGCTGATCCACCTGCAGCACGCCACTCGCCTGGGTTCGACGGGTACGCCCGTTCAATCCAGGTCGAGCAGCTTGGCTGGCCTATGGCCGTGGTTATTTCGACAGAAACTCAGCCTGCAACCACTGGCTTTGCCGGTAACTGACTTCCGGTATCAAGAGCGACAACTCCAGGTTGTCGAGTCGCTTTGCGTCATCGATGAAGCGGCTGCCCGTATTCATGCGCCCATGAGCAAGCCGAAGCAACAGGGATTGGTCATGGGCCTTGGCCACGGCTTGCGGCGCATCATAAGCCCAGGACTTGGTGGCCACCATAGCCGCCCGACCCAGTTCAATCGATCGCAAAGCCGCAGCACGCACCTCCTCATCTGCTGGTTGGTGCCTCATCCATGCTGTGGCAGTGGTACCATACATGATCGCACCCATCACGCCCGTGGTCTGCTGCATCGCCTGGATCAAGCAGGTCTTTTCTTCTGCACTGTACTGCAGGCCGAACCCGCCAATACCCGTACATCCCGTGAAGCGGGTCGCCTCCTGCGACGCCTCATCATAACCTTTCTGAATTTCGGCCAGCGGCATGGCCTGGGGGACTTCGGCCATGACCTCTCGGTAGGGCGCGGTATCCATCGACGCGAAACCCAAAATCCCGGTAGCGGTAGCGACAGAGAACCACAGCCCTGCAACCAGTTTTTTATGCATGGTCATGGCCCCTGGATGCACAGGTTTTGCGTGGTTCCGATTGCTCGCTGCCCACCGCTGTTTTCCCTGAGCAGCGACCGCAGCAGCCATCTTTCGGGCGGGGTGTAGCCGCTGCATCCTGGATGCCAGCACTTACTCCACGCCCCATTTCCACCTGAACAACCTCAATTTTTTGATTATTCGACAATTTCAACACCGCCCCATTGAGTGAGGGCAAAAAATATCACCCTCTGATTAAAATACTGACCAGGACGTCACACCACCGCCCTGGCCTACCGGTACACCTGGAATTATCGCTGGGAGAAGGTCACGCCATCGCAGGCGCCATTCCCATCGCAATAATGTACATCGTAAATCTGTCCTTTTACCACCGGCTTCGGGTCACCCTTGATCTTGTGCTTCGGTACATCGATCAGGAAGGTGAATTTTCCGGGCTTGAGCTCGTAGCGCCCACTCCCGTTCATCAGCAGGCCGGTTTCCCAGTCGCCGAGGAAGGAGACGTTGATGCCAACCCCCGAGTTCTTCAAAAAGCGCGTGGTTTCCTTCTTCACCGCGCAGAACTCGCCCACGCAGTCGTCGAAGTTGGTGTAGATCATGCCGTACGGCTCAACCCCAACCTCCTTGTCGGTGTTGGTCGTGAAGTACTGGCTGAGGGTGCTTCTCACCTGCCTGGCGCGTTCAAAATCCACCGCATAGGTGACCACCACCCGCACCCGCACAGTTCGATCGAACACCTCCGCGACATCCGTGTTCACAGACGTGATCTGGATGGCGTCACGGTAGGCTTTCAGCACATGGGTGTTGAGGTCAGCCAGTGCTTCCTTGCGCCGCTGCTCGACGGTCTTGACCGAGCGCTCAAGGCTTTTGGCCTGCTCCTCCAGCGTGGCGGCGCCCGCGAAGGTCGGTGTGAAAAGCAGCATGCCAGCCAGTAGCGCTGGCGCCGAGGTGATGCGAAAGTCCATGTCTTGGTGCCCTGATTTCGTTCAAGATTGTTGAATATCGGGCGCATGACTGACTGCGCCCGGAAATGTTTGATCCTAGATACCCTTGTCTTCCGGCGAGGCAGTAAAATCTAACGACAAGGCGCAATCGCCGTAGGTCTGCCCTTCAATGGTCAACACCGCGCCACTGGCGAAGGTCAGTGTCAGTCCATACTCCCTCGCCTGGACGCTGGCAATGGTCTGCCCCACCAGCAACTTCGCATCCCCCTCGGAGAGATCCGACATGTCTGAAACACTGTTTTCGCTCATGATCATTCCTGCAAGGCAATTGGAAAGCCTCAAGCTCAAGGTTGACCAGGATAAAGTACTGGTCTGCAGCCAGGGGCGGCAATACCCCCGCAAAATACCAGTCAGCGCCCGCTCATTCAAGAAACCCAGGCCCGGAAAGCCCAACAGCCTGCGAAGTGGCTTGGAATCATGCCCTCGCACTCCCTATGATGGTGGAAAGCATATAGAAGACATCGCCATGAACATACCCGCCACATTGCCCAGTTACGCTTTGATCAAAGAAGTTTCCCAGCTTGATCCTGATCTGTTGCGCGACGGCAGCTATCAGCGGGAGGCGATGGATTTTTTTGCTCAGGTCGTGCGTGAGCATGGCGATACCAATCACAGTGAGATCTACAACGCCATCTTTGAAGCCCATTTCGGCAAGGATTCACTGTCCCAATCCGATCGCTTCTGCTCACCATTCTTATGCATGACCGTTGCGCTGGTGGCAGTCGAAGACATCGGCCACCTCAAGCAGTGCACGCTCAACGACAATCTCCCGCTGGGCGCGGTCTCGCGATTGGTCGGCCAGCTGGCGCATCGTGTGGAGATTGACTATGTGCAGCAATTTGAAAACTGCGGCGAGCTCAGTCTCGACCTGTTTGTCATGCTCTACTGTGTGGGGAAGCACCATTTCGCAGAAAAAGTAGTCTTGGATGACAATTCAATCGCGTACGCGAAATTGAAAGAGCATGACCCACGCACTGCGCTGTCTGCCCTCGCCAGGGTGCCTTATGACCCCCTGTCGAACATACGGTCATCTTTACCTGAAGGTGTGCTGATTAGCGATGCGGAAATGGTCAGGCGGTACAAGAATCAAGTGTCGGCCCTGTACTCAAAAGAGCATGTCCCCCTCCTCGATCCTCGCTTCCCTAGCGTCCTGCTGCCAGGCAACAGGCTTGAGTGCACCACAATCGCCTCCGTGAATCATCAGGTGAGTTTGCTCCCAGGGTATTTTGAGATGCTGCCCAAAGAAGTCAACGGCATGCTCCAGGACTTTGGCTTCTTGTGCCGCATAGAGGCTTCGATCAATGCAGATCAACACGCACTCATGGTCAATCTGATGTTGGATTTCGAAAAGGCGGGCATTTCCCGACCCGACATCCTCAACATTGCGACGCTCAACTATGAAGACTTGGCAGACCGCTTCGACGCATCCACTATCAGACTGGCGGACGGGGCCCAACCTAATCTTCTGCAAATCAAGCAGGCCGCAATACTGGATTATAGGGCCATGAACCCCGAGCAGCGCCAAGCCCTGTACCTGGAACAGCTGATGACCAAGGCCGTTGAATACGGTGAGGATCCTACCGCCTGGCATGCCCAAGCCAAATTGCGCCAGATCAATCACCTGATGCGCCAGGAGCCGCGTGAAACCCTGGAGGCCGTCTGCACCCAGGATGCCCACTGGAACGCACTGTACCGCGCCACAGGCGACAGGAAGTACCTTCACAAGCTGGAGTCCCAGCTGGATCGCGCCCTGGCCGAAGACCTGGGTCTTTAAGCGCCGGGGCGCTGCGCAAGACAACCCCCGAAGAAGCTCTGCCTGCTGGCGCAACAGGCTGGCGCCAGGCTCGGTCACTGAGGATTGGTAAACACAATCCGGAAGGAGCCTTCGGTGGTGCGGCCCCCCATGGCCTCAAACTGTTCCTTGGTCAGCGTCCAGAAAGGCTGAAGGTCATTTTCATCCCTGGTCTTGAAAGAAGCCTTGCTTGATTCCAGGGTAACGCCCAGCGCCGGCACATAGACATCACCGAACGTATTCTTGATGTATGCTGCTGCCTCGGCATTATTTGCGAAACCAGGGTTGTCGAACAGCTGCAGGATCAGCATGTAGTTGCCCTTGACCCCGGCCTTTGTGTAGTCGGAGTAGCGAACGCTGCCCATCCGCGCCCCATTGGAGAAGCTCTCCCTGCCGAAATACAGATCGGCGAAGCCCCAGTATTCGTTGTTGGTGGCGTAAATACGATACTTTCGCGGGATGTCCATGAAGTCGCCCTGCAGCGTCCCCTTGGCCGTCTGGGTTTGCGCCGCCACCTCGATGCGTTGAGTCTCGGTGTACGGCTCGCCAACCACCCGGAACTCGTAAGTCAGATCATTGTATTCCGTGGGCTGCACGCTGCGGCTCTGCACTTGCGAGCAGGCCTCGCCCGTCTGGATGAACTCGACTCGATTGACCTGCGTCTCTACCGCTGGCGACCAGCTGGAACACTCCGCTGCACCGCTATCGATCCAGTCTCCGAGTATTGGATCATTGGGCAGCCAATTCCCCGTCTCCGCAGGCGGCTGTCCCCCCCCAGATCCCCAACCTCCCTTCATGATCGGGGCCGCTGCTCGTATCTCGTTGACCGCGTGGGCACCCGCTGATGCGCAGGCCAGCGCCAATGCGACTACCCATGTCCTGTATCTGTGCATGTCATTTCTCCGGCCCCTGCACTACAGACGCCTGTCCTCAATGTACTTTCAAGTTTTGCATAGCTTCGAACCGAGGGTCAATTTAGCCTCATTTGACATCCCGCCAATATACGGTATATTCGGTATACCTAAGCCGGAGTTTTCCCATGACCAATCACGAACGCCTTGTCCAAGCGCTGAATCTCTGGGTGTCACTCACCGAGTTCGATGATCGCCGCAGCCAGGGTCGCGTACGTGACTGGGACATCAATCGCATGAGCAACGCGATTCGCGAAGGCCTTGAGCTCGACAACCAGAACATCACCGGCTTTCTGCTGCTGGGATACTTTGCTGACAGCTTCTTCAAGAGCACGCACTTCACCGTGAGTGAAATGCTGGCCGACCCGGACAAGGTCAACGACTTCTTGGCCAGGTCTGGCCAGTTGCGGGCCATCGTTACAGACCCTGAAATGCTCGAAGACCTTCGACACTTCCAGCTGACCACCCGCCAGGCAGTGCGTCACTATCAGGCTGATACCCCCGAGGTCATGAGCCTGATCGAAAATGACTACGAAATGGGCTTCCTGCGCCGCGATGCCCTGCGCTCGATGAAGAACCTGCGGGTCGACCATTTCCTCGCCGGAGAGCCCGAGCCTGAGGGTGTGCGGCCCCGCTACAACCGCGAGGTCTTTCAGTTCTGGAACATCAACTCGCTGCTGCAGTGTGTCTGCAGTTCGCCCTCGGGGGTTTCGATCAACCTGATCAGAACCCCTGACAACTTCCAGTCGTACTTCGTCTTCTCCATTCGCAACGGTGGCCACGTCATCACCCTCTCCGACGTGCCGGAGAACGCCCACCCCCTGCAACAGTACATGTCGCGGCGCCCTGACAAGCAGTTTGGCGAACGCGTGTTCCAGAACTGGTTCCCCTACCACCTGACCGACATGAAGTACGATGAAGAGCAGGGGCGGATCTATTTTGAACACAAACACGGTGCAAGCGGCATCGTGCCGATCAACCAGCAAGCCTTTCCCTTGAGCGCCCTAAAGGATCTGAATCCCCACGAAGTGATCTGGATCACCCTGATGTTCGAGCTGATTGTGGAGCGTTTCTGGCGCCAGCCAGTGCAGCCCAAGCAGCTGTCCTACACAGGTGACATGATCCGGGTTGAATCCACCCTGCTGGAGCGCGCCTCGTCGGCGGGGCTGCCAGTGGTTCAGTATGAGGGGTTGAGCCTGCCCTCGCTGGCCGTGGAGGATGTCGCCACGCCGGAAGGTGACTTGGTGTCCGCCCTGGGCAAGGACGGCGGTGATCACAACCAATGGTTGATCGACCGCTACAAGCACCGGGTTCATGAAGTCTCCATGAACATGCTGAGCACCGGCACCACCACCACCTACATCACCTCTGCCAACGAGGATGCACCAACTGCATTGGCGGTCGCTGACCGTCGTGGCCTGGGCAACAGCATCATGGACAAGGAACATCGCTATCCGATCCGCCACCTGGATAGCTCCTCCTTCGGCACCCGTGAGAAGCTGGCCGCCGACCGGATCTTCATCGCCCGCCACAACCTGGCCATGGAGATTCAGCGCCTGGCGGACAGGGAATTCGAGGCGCGCAAAGAAGAGATCCTGACCTGGTACCGCGCTCGCATCGAAGCCAACATCGAACGCGTGTACGCCATGGCGCATACGGAAGGGGCCTGGGGCGAATATCAGCTGCCACGGGGCAACAAGCGCTTCAGTGCAACCTGCACCTACAAGACAGAGGAAGGGCACCTGCGCTACCAGCTGACCGAGATGCTTACCCACGAGGAATGGAAGCGCAAGCATCGCCATTTCGAGGCGAAAACCGCCCTGAACCAAGGCTGGAACAGCAAGGCCAAAGTGCCCTACTGCCATCACAATGGCGCGACATCCAGCTACATCCTGGGTATCAGCCCGCAGTGCAAAGAAGACCTGGCCTTCCTAACCAACACCCCGGTGAATGAGCTGCCCGATGTGCTCCAGCACTGGCATGTCGAGACCGACAACACGGGCAACCACTTGCTGTCCCGCATTGACCCGATCGCCTGGGCCTTGCAGAACCCGTGGGAAGAAAACTACCTGTTCAACATCCGCGTGGCCCTGTCCACCCGCGCCGTCAACCACATCAAGAAGACGGCTCCAAGGCCTGAAGCGTTCGGCTACTTCTCGGAAAGCGGCTATGTGTACCCCTTCCGCGATCATGTGCCGGGCCTGGATCCTGAGCCCAAGGCATCCACCGAGCCAGGGGAAGATGCCTGACAGCCCCCACGCGTGCAGGCCTGGCGCGAGCGTGACCAGGCCTGCATTGCGCCCTTTACAGGCCGCCCCCAAAGCCTGCGAGTGACTCACCCAGCATCCCGTTCAGGTTGGCCAGGAAGAAGGATCGCCTGGCAGACTGCAGCCTTTCCGATCAATAAGCCTCGTCAATACACTGGCAAATCGTTGAGCCCACCTCTACCCCGGCCAACCTTGGCGAACCTTCGGGAGGTTCATGCACCCTGCAGCGCCTGGATCGGGTTTCCAGCCCCTGGGGTTATCAGTAATGAAGGAGTGGGTATGAGGCCCGCCAGCGGCTGTGGCGGTGGGCGTTACTGCCTGGTCATCGTCGGCAGCACTGAGGTGGAAGGCGGCGGGAGAAGGCAGGGGCATGAACCAGAATGGCCAGGCCAGCCATTCTGATTCGAGGATGGCTAGATAAACACGGCCACCGAAATGATCCCGCACAGGATCAGGCAGTCCTGCCAGTTGTAGAGCTTCTTGCGCTCCAGGGCCTGGGCATAGAGGTAGCCCGCCAGCACCAGGCCGCTGTTGCGGATGATGGTGTAGTTCTCGGCGGGAATCTGCGTGATGATCAGCAGCACCAACACCAGCGTCACGCAATGGCAGATGACCAGTTGAGCAATCACCGAAGGGGTGAACTGCTTGCTGTCGAAACGCCGGTACTCCTTGCGACTCAGCGAGAAGTAGCCAAACACCACCAGCATGATGAGCGAGCTTGCCGCTTGAAAGCTGGCCGGGTCGTATTGCTGGATCATCTTGCCCTGCATCATCAGCACCACCGCGCCGAGGACACAGTTCCCCAGCAGGAGGCCTGGGCGATTGCATTCGCGGGATTTGATCTTGCTTCGGTAGAACAGGATCAGCAGTGACACGATGATCGCACTCATCAATCCCCGATCGAACCAGGTGCGGTCATGCGCTTCGATTGTCCCCTGCATGCCAAAGAACCAGACCACCAAGACCGAGGTGAAAGGCACCAGGGCATCGATCAGGAAATTGGCGAAGTTGAAGACCGTGAGGTTTTTCTCATTGAGCTTGCGTGCCTTGATCTGGGTCTTCACGAAGAGAAGCAGACCTGCCTGGGTCACCCAGAAGCGATAGTCACTCAGGAAGTCGAAGGTAATGGGCGCTTCGCGAAGCCCCAGATAGCCGGCCATCAGCATGAAACCAGTGAGGCTCAGGGTCGCCGATGTCAGGTAGCGGGTGGCGTATTGATTGACCTGCAGCTTCTGCAAGTGGATGGTCAGGAGCAGCAATACTGGGAAAAATAGATAGATCATCATGACTGCTATATAGGTTCCGGGCTGCTTCCTAGTGCGTGTCTACTCCACAGAGGCCAGAAGGTAATGACTGAAGGCCTGAGTATACAGACATTTACACCAATATTGGATATCTACCAACAAGAAGTCCATCACAATTTTGTCATGATGACAGCGCAAAACGCTTGCAAAAACGCGAGAGATTTGGACACAAAAAACCCGGCTTTCGCCGGGCTTTGTCCTTAGCCGCTGAGGTCGGCCAGGATGAGGTGCTCGCCCCACTGGCTGGTTGGCGCCCTCTGCCCTGGTGTGGTGATCCAGAGCGTCTGGTGCCGAGGCAGATGCTTGGGCGGCATTTCCGGTACCGTGATGCCACCGTCCGTGAAGACGATGATCGGGGCGCCGTAGAGGGCATCCTTCTCCTTCATCTCCTTCCAGATGTACTCGAAGCCTTCGGTGAAGTCGGAACCGCCACCACCGTTGACCTCGAACTTGCCTTGCTCGATCTGGGCCAGGGCTTCCTTGGTGGTCATCACCCGCTGCAAGCCGGCGTCGCACTGCACCACGACCACATCCATGCCTTTGGAGGAGGCCAGGCGCTTGACCAGACCCATTGCCATGCGCAGGTTGTCCTTGTCCGTCTCGTTGAACATCGAGCCGGAGGTATCCATCAGGATGTAGATCCTGGAGGAGTTCTTCTTCTTGCCCGGCAGCAGCGGCGTGTACTCACGGAAGCTGTTGCGCTTGTTCGAGCGTTTGAAGGTCGCGCTGTCAGGACGACCATAGTTGCCGATCACCTTCTTGATTTTCTGGCCCAGGCGCAGCGGCGGGTTCAGAATGCCGTTGATCTCGTCTTTGGCCCAGTTCGGCAGGCTGCCCCAGCCGTTACCGCCATGGATCTTGTCCTGGCGAGCCGCTTGGCTGAGCATTTGACGCTTACGCTCCGAAGTCTTCTCGGGGGTTTCACCTTTGAATGGGTTGCCGGCGATGTCATCACAGTTGATGTTGATGTCACCCTGCATGCCACCTGCACCCAGCTCCTTGGCCATTTCCTTCAGCGCTTTCTCCCAGGCGCCCTGCTCCATCATGTTCTGGCCCGACGCCATGCCCTTGTCGAGCCCGGTCGAGTTATCCTTGCCGCGCAGGGCATTCTGAATCTCTTTTTCGAGGTTGTTCAGCGCATCCGCCACGTCAGACTTGGCCTGCCCCTCGGACATCGGGCCATTGCCGGTTGCGCCGGAACCTTGCCCAGCCGCCTGTCCAGCCTCCTGACCCGCCTCGGTGCCCTGTTGGCCATTGGCCGCACCTTGACCATGCCCCTGGCCACCGCCAAGCTGCTGGCCTCCCTGAGCGTCCTGAGAAGGCTGCCCATCCGACCCCTGACCTTGGCCTGGCTGACCTTGACCCGCCTGACCCTGGCCTGGCTGACCTTGACCCGCCTGACCTTGGCCTGGCTGGCCTTGACCCGCCTGGCCTTGACCCGCCTGACCCTGGCCTGGCTGACCTTGACCCGCCTGACCTTGGCCCGCCTGACCTTGGCCCGCCTGACCTTGGCCCGCCTGACCTTGGCCCGCCTGACCTTGGCCTGGCTGACCCTGGCCTGGTTGACCTTCGCCAGGCTGGCCTTCGCCCTGCCCTGGCTCGCCGCCTTCCTGGCCAGGCTGGTTGCCTTGGTCGGCACCACCCTGCTGGTTGGGGTCGGTGGCGTCATTGCCGAGCTTGTCCTGGCCTTCATTCCCAGGCTGGTTGCCATTTTCGGCACTGTTGTCCTGCCCCGGCTGAGGCTGGTCGTTAGCCCCCTCCATGCCTGGCTGAGGATCTTTGGTGACTTCGTCGACGTATTCGTCGGCGGTCTTGCCCATGGCCTCGTCCAGCTCACGCAGGTTGTTTTCCTTGGTGGTCGGCTCAGGCTCGCCGTCAACTTTGCAGGTGATGCGCTCGACCTCCTTGCCCATGTACTCCTTGAAGTCCTCCATGAGTTGCTGGTTCAGCTTCTCATTGGCTTCCGAGAATGGGTTGTGGGTGTCCGAGCTAGGCTGCTGCGGCGCCTTGTGATCGAAACTGCCGGCCTTCTTGTCGGCATTGGCCACACCGTTCTGCTCGAACGGGTTGTTGTCGGGGCGATCGACTTCACCGAGGTTATCCCTCATGGAGAAGCCGTCATTGTTCTTGATCAGCGACCTGAACTCGCGGCGCTCTGCGTCCAGATCCCGGTAAATGCCCAGCTCTTTCTGCAGGCGCTCGCGCTTCTGACCGACAACGCGCATGCCGTCGATAACCGACTGACGAGTTTCAGCCTTGATCGCTTCCTGGCGCTTTTGGTCAGCGCTGGACTGGCCACCACCGGCCATGGCATTTTGGAGCTGCTCGCGGATCTGCTTGGTGCGCTCTTTCACACCCTCGTAGAGCTTGTGGTAGATCTCTTCGCCGGAGTTGTTGTCGTATTTGCTGTCATACAGGCCGCCTTCAGGCAGCTTCACAGTGATCGAATACGAGTCGCCCTTGACCTTCTTGATCTGGATCGTCGCCATACCCTTGATGATGATCGAGTTGATGGCGAAGTCGTGCGCCCAGTTGGCGATCTCCGGGTCATGACCCTCGAAGCGTTTCCAGTAGTCCAGGGCCACGTGCAGCGCTTCGTGCACCAGTACGGCGATCATCTCCCCCACAGGGAGCTTTTTCATGAACGCTTCGTTGTAGACCACCACACCCTTCGGCGAGACCCCGATGGTTGGGACGCTGTCAGTGGGGCCGGCGATCCACATCTCGGTGGCCAACACCCCGAAGAACGGGTTGTGGTTGCGAAGTTCCATCAAGACCACACGCATGTAGTCGAGGAAATCCTTATCGTACTGGCCCTTCTCTGTCATCGCGGGCTTGATGGTTGTGGCCTGGTCACTCATGATGCGAACCTTGTTGTAATGTCATAATTCAGTCTGACATGTGCACTTCGCTTCATTCTACTCCTTTTTAACGTAAATTGCTTGGCCGGGCGGAATGTTGTCCGACACCGACCAGTGATTTGAAAGGGAAGGCAGAATGCACTTCGAATGGCTGGCGCCTGCACCTGTTGTCCGACACCGACCGGAAGTTTGACGGCGTTGGTGTGGGCTTCGCTTCGGCTTTTTCCGCTTTTCCGCTCCACTCGCTCCTCCATCCCGTCGCTTCCCCCGCACCCCCCAAACACGCCCTTGATCCTGCCTCCCCCAACGCTTTTCTATAACAAAATTATACAATCACAATTCTTTAATAACGAAAAAGCCCTCCAGAGGAGGGCTTACAATGCAGTTGTTGCTCAGTTGCCGAGCGATGCGCTCATGCGCTTGATGTCGTCGATCACCTGACCGAACTGGGCTTCGGTGAGCACTGGGTCGTTCAGACCTTTCAGGTTGTAGACCCACTTCGCGATGATGGAGCCGAACGGATCGCGGGTGGAATCTTTTTCGCTTTTGCCCAGGTTGGCCGCCATCTGGTTGGCCATCACGTCACGCACCACGAATGCGCCCATCTCGCGGTTGCCCGACATCAGGGCCGCAGTGGCGTAGCACATCTTCTTGGCCAGATCTTCCTTGGCCGCACGCGCCTGGTCGCCTTGCAGGTTGGTGTGATCCTTGTTGATGTTGTCGTTCATGCGAATGACGGTGGCGCGCAGCGAGGTGGCGATGGCGAAGACACAGCCCATCTGGTTGCGCTTTTCTTCCGGCAGCTCGCGCCACACTTTCGGATCTTTCAGGATCTCTTCGGAGGTTGGGTACTCCATCAGCATGGTGGCGAAGATGTTGAACGCATCGCCGGCAGGCTTGCCGCACATGGAGCGAACGAAGCTGGAAGCGGTTGGCCAGAACGCACGTGGGGTGTAGTTGCGCACGCCACCGCACTTGGCGAACTCCAGGCCCAGCGACGTCCAGTCACGTGGCGACGGGGTCTTGCCGTTCTCGTCCGAGTACTTGTCGTCATCTGCGCCTGGGGCGAAGTAGGAGGACTGCTCTTTCAGGAAGCCCACAACGGCAGGATCGAGGTTTTCGTTGCACGGGTACTTCAGCCAGGCGTCGAAGTCCGGCTCGTATTCGACGAACATCGAACGGCCCAGCAGCGCCTTGTTCCACTCGACTGCGGAGCAACCGTCGCCGACGCCGTTACCGGTCATGGCAACCAGGACGTTTTCGCCCAGCTCGAAGTCGCCGATGCGACCGAACTGCACCAGCTCCAGCAGACCGGACTGCAGGCGCGGGTCAGCCAGTGTCACGTCGTCGAGCAGCAGGACGCCGTAGCCACCTTGGATGTTTTCTTTGAGCAGCGGGATGATCTGCGATTCGATCAGCGGCTGAGCCATTGTCCAGAACGACACGTCCTCACCGTCCGCGTCCTTCAAGCGTTTGCCTTCGGCATCGCGCTTGAACTTCTTGTCAGGTACTGGGTACACACCGAAGTCTTCGGCGCTGCGCGAAGCCATCGGGATACGAACAAACTCTTCCCCGTCACTGACCAAGGCCATCAGGGCACTGGTCTTGCCGATGCCGGCACGGCCACTGAGGATGAGTCCGCGCATCCTGTTGTTTTCTTGACGGGGAATTACGTTGAGCTTGGTAGTCATTGCTGTGCTAGCCTCAAAAATTGACCTTTCCTTCAGGACTCCCCCGATCCTAGCACAAATCCCCGGTGGGGCGGCAGTAGCTGGGCATTCCCGATCTGATAATTCCACATTAGCAACGGAGTCTAACCGAATGCACCAATTTTTTCTCAATTTACGTGAAAAAAATAACTCCGATTTCGTTAACGATTGACACTTTGGCAATAACTAACTTGACGCTCCCTGTGTTCTTCCATATATTGACTGCACACCGAGGGACACTCTATGACCGGAATCAATACTCTCGACCTGTACTTGGTTGACAAAGGCGTCGCGTTCGAGATGATGCCCAAAGGGCTTCCGCGCCCGCCTTACGATCATCCTGTCAGCCCCTATGCGATCAAGCTCAATGGGCGGCCTGCGCAAGTCCTGCTGGCGCAAACCTCCTTCCTGGCCCCTGAAGACCTGCCCGCAGGCTTCGACAACTTCGAAACCTACCCTGAGTCTGTCATCAGCGCCCTGCTCGAACGGGGTCGGCTCGAAGCCATGACGCTTCTGAACAACAACATTCAGATGTTTGTTGATAAGAAGCTGCTTGAGCGCGAGCACCTGGTGTTGCCCACCGGCAAGCGCGGGCAATACCTGTGCATGAAAACCGAAGCATTTGTCGAGCACTACCAAGGTCTAGTTGTCCCCACCGATTTCAAGAACGTCCAGGCCCTGCACGATCAGGCATTTGATGTCGGCATCTACAACCAGAAGCGCATCGAGCAGCTGGGCCTGGAAGACAACAAGATCCCCCCCTTCCCGGAAACGGCGCGGCGGATCATCGAGTTGTTCCAGCAAGGCGGCGAATTCCCCATGCAAGACCTGGTCGAGATCCTGGAGCAGGATGCCCCGATCAGTGCTCAGGTGATCTCCTGGGCCAATGCCGCTGCCAACACCAGCCGCCCTGGCGGGGCCATCTACTCGGTGCAGGGGGCGATCAACCGCCTCGGCACCAACAAAACGCTGCAATACGCCATGCAATCGGCGATGTCCAATTCCTTCCGGGTGCGCAAAGACCTTGCCCCGATGGTGGAGTCGGCCTGCTTCAACTCACTGATGTCGGCCTTTGGCGCCAGTCATGTGCACCGCCTGGAGGGTGGTGCTTCGCCTCAGTCCGCCTACCTGGTTGGGCTCATGCACAACCTCGGCGAAATGCTGCTGATGCACTTCCTCTCTGACCATGCGGTGCGCTTCATGCGCCTGCATGAGCTCAATCCCCACCTGTCCCGCGAGTCGCTGTCCCGAGAAGTGTTCCGGATCAGCTTCGCCTCTGCCACGCACCTGCTGATGAAATCCTGGCGCATGCCGCAGAACATGGTCGATTCCTGCACGGCCTTGTCGACCTACAACGACAGTGGCGCCGACAGCCTGGCGAACAACGTGCGCAGCTGGCAGATCTCCGTGGGCGACAAGGGGCTTGTCCCGCTGTCGTTCGTACCTTTCGGCTGGAGAGAAATCCCCAGTTTCCCGGTGGCCGAATCGGTAATTGATGCCAATTTGAAACAAATTGCCGACTTCCGCACCCAGGCCAACATGATTTCCCGTCGTTCGACCTGATCTACCGGCAAAATACCGAGCCAGAGCCCTCAAAAGCTCTGGTTTTTTTTGGTCTCAAAGCAAGATCAACAGCTTTGCGCACAAACCTGAGCCGCCCTAACGGGCTGAATCCTCGCCTGGTCGTTCGTTGCCTGGCGAGGAATGTTCGTGGCTGGACGGACGCGCTGCGTTACACCATACGACTCTCAAACACCCGACGAATCTCGCGCATTTTGCGCAGGTAGGTGAACTCGTCGGTGGCCCCGATAATGATGTCGGTGAAGGTGCGGGTGGCGCGGTGGGCAAACAGCCAGGGATCGATCCAGGAGACTTCGAACTCCATGAAAAAAGCAGGCGCCCTGCCGGGCACGCATTCGGTGATGATCCCTTCAGGCCTGTAGATGGTGTGTTCGCCCTTGCGATTGATAAGCTCCAGCGGCTGCTTGTCCTGGTAAACCAGGTGAATCTTGTCCAGCGGCAGGCCCAGGCGCTCTGCTGCTCGCGCTTTACAGCGCTCGATACGCCACAGTTGGTGGGTTTGCCAGTCGCAGGAATGGCTGTCAGCTTCGAAGAGTTCTTGTCGCGTGACCCTGTGATGTAGCATCTTGACTTACTCACTTGACCCATCCATGGAGCCGAAGTCTGTCGCCAATTGTACCGCTTGTCAAACTTTGGGCTTGCAGGGAGTCCCGCGTGCAAGTATTTTAGCGTATATTGACAAGGACAATAAAAATGCAGACTACCCTGATGCTCAAAGAGCGCACCGCTGCCGAAGCGGAGCTGGCGTTCGACCAACACCTGCGGTGCAGGCTCCATGATTTCCTGCGCAATGACTGTGTGCTCACCCCGGAAGGAATTGAGCGCGTCATGCCGGTGTTGCTGGAGATCTACATCAACGGCGCCTACGGCATGCAGGTGCAGTTCGACCTGCAGATTCCGCCAAACTCCACCTTTGCGCCCTTCCAGGGGGTGATCTCGCAGTACGCGAAGGAAATCTCCCCCGGCATCATGAACACGTTGAGCAATGCGTCGGCGCTGGCCTCGTTTCATATGCTGCAGGCGACCGCCAAGCATTTGGCCGCGCTGGATGACAAGGCGCATAAACGTCGCCCGCACTAACAGCAGACCAGCAAGCTGGAAGCACCGATCCCGCCCCTGCCCAGCCTCCGCTAGGGCGACCTCATTCAAAATGGGCCAGGCACCCCGCAGACGCGGAAAAGGGCCCCGAGGGGCCCCATTCTAAATCGGACGATCGTCAGGCGACTTGCTGGGCGCCCAGGTTTTCGTCGTTGTCCGCACCCGCCATGTCCAGGCTGGTCTGGCCAGCGGCTTCGGCCTCGGCATCACGCGCCGCCTGCTCCATCTTGGCGTCGTCTTCGGCGCACTGGGTCTGGATGGCCTTGATTTCGCGCAGCATGTCGTCAAGCTTGGCGCGGGTGCCTTCGGACAGGGCCTGGTAGCCTTCGTCCGCCTGGATCTCTTCGGCCATTTCGAACAGAGGGCGGGTTTCCTTGAGCAGCGCCTTTTCGAATTTCACGCCAGGCATGTGCTTTTTCATGATCCGCTTGGAGCCTGCCGCCTTGGACACCAGGGCCGCCTGCTTGAGGACTTCCACGGCCTTGTCGCCGTGCTTCATCATCAGGTCGTAGGACTCGGTCACCGACATGGTGTTGGCCTCGACCGCTTCCACGATCTCCTTGGGCGCCGACGCGAGCAGCAGCAGCTTGGGCAGGTGCGATGCCGACACCAGGCCATCCAGCCCTTCGACGATCTGTTTTTCGGTCTGGTCGAAGACCACGTGCAGGCGCTTGCACAGAATCGCCAGTTCGTACGGACGGAACGGCACGGAGTTGTTGCCCTGGGCCAGGCCGTATTGCAGATCCAGTTCGTTGGTACCCATTTTCTTGGTGACCACCGGCACGAGCCATTTTTCCGCGAACTTTTCGTCTGTCTGGGTCATTTTTTCAATGTACATCAGACCCGCATCGCGACGACGGCCACCCTCGACGATGACGATCACGTCCTTGCCATCCTTCTTGATGGCGTAGCCGGCCAGCGGCTTGTCAGGGTACCAGCCATGCTTTTCCATCGACGCGGCCAGGGTGCGGATGCCTTCCCAGTACTTTTCGTCTTTGATGCGCGGGTTAAAGCCTTCGATGACGATGGTTTCGGTCAGCTTGACGCTGTACATATCCTTCTTGGTGCCGATCTCTTCCATCGCCTTCTTGACGCGGCCAGCGATAGGGTTGAAGCGCAGATTGGGGTTCAGCCCGTACTGGCTGGCGACGTGGTCGCACAGGGCATCTTTCTGAAGTTCGGTCATGGCAAATCCTCGCGTTGTAGGTGGTATGCGTCTGTGCGCAAGCCGATTGTTCCGGCCATGGATTAAAGTATACGCGGTATACGTTAACCGTCAACCCTCAGGCCGGTCGATTAATGGATAAATTGTTTTTGAATGGGATCAGTAGATCGAGGTGCAGCGGATACGCCCGGTGTCGGTGATCTGCCAGGCGCGTTCGCCCGAGGCGCTGCACTGGCTGGCGAACCCGAGCTTGACCAGCGCAGCAAGCGCCCTGGTGTCCACCCCATAGCTCGACACGGTCAATGTCTTGGCCGAGCACAGTGCGACCAGCTGGGACTCCCTGGCGGGGCTCAGCCTGACCCTGGCAATGCCTTCATAATCGGGCTCGGGCACAGTGTCGGTCATGGTCAGCTCCGCCAGGGAAGGCATTTTAAAAGCGCACAGGCCTACCGGAGACGACCCAGCCCACCAGGGGTGAACTGCAAGGGCGATGCACCCGTGCACGGCCTGGGCTTGGCAATGTGCATGCGCAGCGGCTGATTGGCACGCTCGACGGCCTCATTCCTGGTGGGCACCACCATGATCATGCAGTCGACCAGCGACACCGGCTGGGTGCTAAGCACAATGGCGACCTTGCGGGTCATGGTGGACTTGAGCTGTTCAAGCCAGGCACTGAGGCTGGCATCGCAATGGGCAGTCGTCATAGAGGCTACTCATAGGGGAAATGGCGCACCAGGCAGGACTCGAACCTGCGACCATCCGCTTAGAAGGCGGATGCTCTATCCAGCTGAGCTACTGGCGCGGGGGTGGCCACCCTTCCCACCAGGTGGCCGTTGCTTCCACAACCTTGGCATACGCTTCCGGTCATGTGCGGGGACACTCACCGTCCGGCATCCTGGCCACCTGCGCAGATGGGTCAATGGCTGTTAACTGACCGAGGCATCAGCGCTCAATGAGCGGAGACAAACGTCGGCAGCTATCCAGCCTGCCGGGGGTGAAGCGTCGAAGCGGATTCAATATTATGGATAAGCAAACCGCCTGTCAATCTCTTTCAGGTCGGCTGGGTGCCACGCTGCACCTGGTGAAAGGCGTGCTCTTTGGTGCGGGCGCGACGGATGCTCAGGTGAGCCCCGGAACCCACGTCATGATGCCCTACGTGCGCCAAGCTGACCCAAACGGCGCCCAACAGTGAAGCGATGCGAAACAGTGAAACCACGATGACCCTCCTTGTGGATCGAGGCACCCGCCCTCGGATGCCCTGGGTGCAAGCCAGGTCGGCCTGCGTGTGTAGTGATGGGCGCTGACTCAGCCCCCGGAAAACAAAAAGCGCCCCACGAAGGGGCGCCTTTGAAACTCAAGACGCCCTACTGCTGGGCTTTTTGCGCATCCATGTAGTCAACGGATGCGCGCAGCAGATCCCGGTACTGCGCCAGGGTGATCTCGGACGTTGTCCAGAACACGTTCTGGCCGATCTCCACCCACCCGCAGGTGGTTGGCCTGGGTGGTGGCTCAGCGGCCTTCCTGCGCCCTTTGACGGGGGCTGGCGGCCTGGTGTCTGCTGCGGGGAAGTGCGCGCCACGCTTGGTGTGCAGTTTGCCCTGGGCCAGCAGCGTTAACTGCTTTTCAATGTGCGCCCAGCTCTGCGCCTGGGGATCGTAAAAGCAGGTGACCGTGCACGTCAGTTGATCATCATCACCATAGGCAATGACCGACTTGGCCTCGACCAGGTGATCGCGACAATCATGAGCAGTTCGCAGGAACCGCGCAAAGGCGCCAAACTCGTACTCGGCGGCGCCCATGTACTCCAGGCTGAAAACCTCGCTAAAGCGCAAGCCAGGGCGCAGGTCAGCGTCAGCCAGCCTCAGCCGTTGCACGTAGCTGAAATCGTCCAACTCTTCCGGAGGCGCTGGCGGCACCCCGGCCTTACCTGTAGAAACACCCATGGCTATTCTCCCGAGTGTACGTTGTGCCAGTGAGCAGGATGACCGGCAGCGCCGATCGCCTGAGCTTCCACCTCGGCCTTGACCAACGAGCTGGCCGCCACCAGGCCCACAATGAAGGCCATGGACAGCCACTCGCCTTTCACCGGGCGACCTGCAGCTGGTAGCTTGGGCCCACGTGGCGCTGGTGGTCTTTCGACCAGGGTGCGAACGACACCAGCACGAACAACACCACCAGTGCTGCCGCCTTCATCGCCTTGACCCGCCGCGCTTGCAATGACTCCGCTTGCTTGATCATCACTCATCCCTCCAGTGCCTTAAGCCAGCCCTTGGCGGCTCGCTCCAGGTGTGCCTTGGCCATTTCGATGGAGTCGAACAACCCCTGATCAGGTTTGATGCCTTTGAGCAGGAAGGTCGCCTGAAACTTTCTAGGCGTGTTCTTCGCCACCACCGCGTGACTGATGGTGGCAAACTTGATCGCCCCCACCTTCAGCGTCTGGACAGCCTGGGGATCGTCGCCCCACACCAGCCTGAACGCCGGTTCCTGGGCGGCAGGTGCTGGCGCGGACAAGCCCAGCTTTGCACCCAAAAGATTGGAATCCTGCTGAAGCAAGCTGATGCTCAGGTCGCGAAAACGCAAGACCATGCGCATCTGCTCTTCACTGAGCGCCTTGAAGGGCAGCTTGGCATTCTGGGCGTCGCTGGCGCTGATGCTGACATCACCGGTTTCGATGTAGTTGGCCCACATACCGACCGCTCTTGCCTGAATCTGCAGATCCGATTGATCGCGCATATCCCCTCCTTACGCCACGAGATCGGCGTCAGCGACGGACACCCGGAACTGGCCCGGCTCCACACACGTCACGCGGAAGATCGCGCCGCAGCTGTAGCAGCTGTCGGTGCACGTCGAGGCATCACCGACTTGATCCGAGACAACGAAGTCTTCGACCTGTTCGCCCTGATCGGTGTTGCAGTGGGGGCAAGCCAGGGACTGGCCAGCTTCCAAGGTGGTTTCGAGTGTATGCATGACGGTCTCTCGCGTTGTGGTGCTGCTGAGCCTGATGGCCTCTGTTACCCTCAGCGGGGTATAAGGATGATATACCCGTATATTGATACCGGCAACTCAATATTTGCCAAAATGGCCATTCAGAAAGCACAAAGCCCGAACATGTCGGGCTTTGCTCACCAGCGGGACGCGGAACCTATCAAGTGCAGGCTTCGCATTCCGGGTTGTCGATCGAGCAGGCCTTGGGAACGTCAGCGGCCTGGTCGCTTTCCAGGACAAAACCTTCGTCGTTATCGGCGGTGTCTTCATCCCAGCTGATGGCTGGTTTAGGGGCGGCTGCAGCTTGTGCTTGGCTCATGTACGGTACTCCTGAAAGGGATTGCAGAGTCGCTGGGCGGCGGCTCAGCGGTGGTTGATAATTTCATTGTAGCCATGAAATTGAATGCAAATCCAGCACCGCGAGAGCCATTTCATGACCGCCCATCAGCCCTACAAACCCAGGCGGTCATGGCGCGATGAGACCAGGTTTTTAAGCCACAGCAGCACCGAAACCAGCGCATAGAGCATGCGCAGGGACAGGCGCTTGAGCCAGGCAATCAAGCTAGCCATGCCTTAAGCCCAGGTGGACGGCGCGCACGACGGCCAAGGCACTGCTGACGAGTCCACAGAGGGCAATGGCAAGGCAGACCACCAGGAGCTCCAGGGCCACCACCGGGTAGCCTGGGCTCGCGGCAAGGGCATAGGCATGGTAGGCGCCGGCACAGGCGGCGAGGCCCACCAGCAGGAAGATCAAAGCCCAGCACACCTGAGCAAGCGCTTCAGGTGTGTGGGATGCGGTACGGGCGCTGGGCCTGGCGGGGACGAAGCGAGGGTGGTGCGCGTGGGCGCTGGGCATGGCAGTCTCCTGGGCGGGCAAAGTCAGGCTCTGCCACACCCGGCTATCTATTGGTGTGTGGCGGCTTGGCCGAACTGCCCGAGCGGGCGCCTTTCGGTAGACCCACAACGAAGAAGAGTACGATGCCGACACCGAGAAGGGTCGCCAGCTGCGCCTTCGGCTCGGTGTCCACCTGGCCCGAGGCGAGGCCTGCGTACATGAGCAGTACGCCAACCAGGGCGCCGGCAATACACAGCGCCCATCCTACCAGGGAGCCCAGGTAGCGGCTCCTGGGTTTATGATGCACGCGGATCATGGCAGATACTCCGATGAATATTGAGCGTGAGTATACTTGGTATACTCTGCGTGTCAAATTCAGAATGCAGAAAAGAAAAAGGCCATCACAAGGATGGCCAGGCGCTCTAATGTTCAGACTAACAACCGACAACAAACAACATGAGAGGTGCGCCGGTTCCCCACAACAAAAAGTTTGCCCATTTGAGGGACAGGGGTTTTTGGGGAACCAAGGCTGCTTTCTGCCCTTTCGGGCGCCAGTTGGGAGAGCGCCTGCGGGATTTTCCATGACCAACAGGACGGATCCTGGGGCTTGCCTACGCCCGCTCTCGGCAAACCTTCGAGGGTCAATTACACGCTGAGCAGGTCGGCGACGCCGTCATCCAGCTCAACTTCGATCTTGTGGTGGCTGTTCAGCTCGCTGATCTCGCGACCCAGGCGATCGACCTGCTTGGTCAGCTCACGCGCATCCTGGCTCAGGGCGTCCAGCTGGGACTGGCCGATCACCTGGACGTCGATCGCCGGCAGACGCTCGGCGTTGACCAGGCGACTGAAAGCATTGGGCACCAACGAGGCTTCGATGGCGCTACCATGGTAGCCGATGCCGTCGATCAGGCTTTTGAGGAAGTCGCGCTTAGCCTCCAGAGCCTTGCGCTTGCTCAGCAACGCCTGCAAGCCGATTTCGCCGTTCTTCACGCCGATGGCTTCACGAATGATGCCAACCGAATCATGCAGCAGGAGCGATGTCCTGAGCTGCTGCAGGTAAGCATCCTGGGCCTGTCCGACCTTTGTGTCCACGTTATCATCGGTGTGCACGGTCAGCGGGCACATGGCGCGGGACACCAGGGCATTCTGGTTGGACAGCTCACGCATCAGATGGGACGTGAGGATGTGGGCTGCTGCGAGCGACACTTTTACCTTGGCCATGTAACTCACCTACGTATCGTTGAATGGGAGAATTATAACCTGCCCCTGGGAGTTGTCAATATATCAATAAACAAAAACCCCGCCGAAGCGGGGTTGTTTGAATCTGGCTATTACTGAAGCCAGCTTTCTACGGTTTCGGCGCCGTACTTGGCCTTCCACTCTTTCAGCACTTTGTGGTTGCCGCCTTTGGTCTCGACGGTCTCACCGCTGTGCGGGTTTTTGTACTTCTTCAGCGTACGGGCTTTGCGCGGGGTGCGGCCAACGCTGGCGCTGGAAGCGGTCTTGGCGGAAGCCTTGCCCAGGTGGGGGGCGATGGCCAGAGCGATGCTTTCCAGATCCAGGCCGTCTTTTTTCGCTTCCGACAGGATCAGGTCGACCAGCACTTCAGTGGCTTCGAACTTCGGACGAAGTTCTTCCAGGCGGGCAGCTTTAACTTGGATTTGAGCTTCAAGCTCACGGAATTCGGCGATTTTGCTCATTATGTTGACTCCATACAGGGCGCAGGTGAATTAATTGGCGCGAGGCCTAGCGCGAATATTAGTAATAAAATTAATTCATGTCAACGATTAATGCGCCCATTTCTAAATTACAGGCGAAAAAAAGGGCTCCGAAGAGCCCAAAGATTAGCACAACGCGAGTGCACTAATCTGCGCACCAGGAAGTCCCCGATGCAGAGAAACATTTGACCTAAGCCGCTGATCGAACAGCATTTTTGGTCTGTGATGTGAGTATATGGATACTATACCAGGGCGTCAATATCTTATTTACTGATCTGTCAAAGAAGTGTCGCTTAGCACTTCGACCACCCGGAGCTGGCGCTGTACCTGCTGGCTTGCAGGCGCCTCCCCAGGCCAACAGTCAGTTGCCGAGGGCAGCCTGGCGGCGACCTGCGTGCAGCACAGAGGGCGCCCAGGGCAGCCGTGCGCCCGCTTTGCCCTGTCATCTGCGTCAGTGCCAGGGCGGGGTGATACCCCAGCCGAAGGACAGCCCGGCAAGCCGGAAGTAGCGATTCCCCCCCTGGCAATGACCCAGCGAGATCAATTTTCACCTATCCCGAATTGCAGGCACAAAAAAAGGCCAGCTAAGCTGACCTTCTTTGCTCCCAAACGATCAAGCCGTCTGTTGCAGAGCCTCGGGCGCTGGCGCCGGAACCTTCCTGCCGATCGCGCTGACCAGCAGGTTGAGGTTGGTACCGCCACGCATCTCGTGCTGGATGCGCGTACGGGTGGATTCGTTGCCGGCCAACCACTCAGCTGCCAAGGTTTCTACTTTTTTCGGACTCATACCGCTCATAGGGGGGTGCACCTCGAATTCTTGAATTGAAAAAGGTGGCCCGAAGGCCACCCCTTGATCACTGGCCGTTAGGCGGCAGCCCCAGCGTTGGCAGCGCGCTCGGCGGCTTCCTGGGCGTGCGGCTTGCGGCCCAGCTCGACCGAGTCAACGCGGATCTGCACGTCGTGGTAGGTTTTGCCGTTGGAGGCCTGGTTCGGCTCAGGACGCTGCAGGCTGCCTTCGATGGTGACGGTGCGACCCTTGGTCATGTGCGGCGCCACGCCGGTTTTGCCCTTGTCCACGAAGTAGGCGAAGGGGTAGGCGATCGACTGCTCGACGCGCTGACCATCTTTGGTGTACGAGTCGTCGACGATCAGGGTGCCGTTGATCACGTCGGTTTTTTCGTTGACCGAACCAACACGGACGTCAGAAGCCAGGTTGCCGGAAACGATAATTTTGTTCATGGTGAATCCTCGCGTTGTGGTTTGTTTGGATCAGGGTGTTTTCCCTAATTCACGCTCTCAGTATATGAATCCTATACTCAGACGTCAATATATATTTAAAGCGATTTACGCAATTTCTCGAATATTTTTCAGGTCGTATTGGCGGGCCCGCTGCAACAACAGGTGCAGACGCTCGCGGCCCACCAGGAGCTGCTTAAGCGTGCCCAGGGAATCCGCCAGGACACCTACCTCTTCGGGGCCAAACGCGACCATGGGCGGCTTCAGGCCCTGCTCCTGGGCCAGCAGCGTGGCCTCGGTGTAGTGCTCCCCCGCCAGGAAGTGGGCGACCGAAATTTCAACCTCGACCACGGCCACCTCCCTGTCCCCCAGGGCGTTTTGACCGAAGACCAGAAATGGCAGGTTGACGTTCATGCTACCCCCGTGAGCCTTTAACCAATTTACTGCTATCCCGAAGCTCAAGCGACCGGAAAGCTACCTAGACCTTTTTGTAAAGCAGAAACAGAAAAGCCCTGAATTAACAGGGCTTTACTGGTTACTCGTGGCATCTAAACCGTAAAGTCTAGATGCGAATGATACTCACTTAGAACGGAATATCATCATCGTGGGCATCGAAATCCGACGCCGGGGCGTTGCCTGCCGGTTGCGGATCAGCCTGCTGTTGAACCGACTGGGCGAGTTCGGCGGCCTGCTGCTCGGCGGCGATTTGCTCAGGCGATTTCTGCTCCTGGGCCGAACCGGAGGCCGGGGCGGCGGCGATGTCCTGGCCGGTGAAGCGCAGATCGCTCAGGCGGGTCAGGCGGATGCCTGGGTTGCGGTAGACATGGCCGTCCTTCTCACGCTCGCTCAGGAACGGGGTGCCGACTACGGTCACGCCCTTGCCCTTGCTCAGGTATTCCTTGGCGTTGTCCAGGAAACCGGTTTTGCCGGTGGCGACGATCGAGTGGTAGCTGGTGACCTGGTCGCCATTGGCTTTTTTGTATTCGTTGACCGCAACGGTCATGGTGGCGGTGTCACGGCCATTTTGGCTGGAGATGGAAACTGCGGAAACCAGGTTGCCGACGACGATATGCTTTTTCATGGGTTTTGCCTCTCGCGTTGTGATTTGAGTGTCTGACTAGTTGTTGCCAGTTCACGATTCAAAGTATAGGGATCCTATACCCGGTCGTCAATATGTATTTAAAGCGAATTCGAAATTATTTTACGAAAAAGGCCTGCAAGGCAGGCCCATTGGGGTTTTCAGGGTATTTCGGGTAATTAACCCGGCTCGGCTTCCGAGCTTACACCCGGTTTGACGCGTTCACGGATGGAGAAACCCATTTCGCGCAGGATCGGGTGACCTTTGTTGATGAAGAAATCGGCGAAAGAGCCGGTGGCGCGACGCAAGTCCTTGAGCTCCTGCTCCAGGGCCGGGTAATCAGCATGCTCTTTGCCCACAGCGCTCATGCGGAAAGCGATGCGCTCAGCCGCCAGGGCTTCGTCGTCGCTCCACAGCTTGGCCGTGACCAGGGTCATGGCGGTCGGGGTCTTGTCCACCTTGAAGTTCTTGATGTTCAGGGTACCGATCTGGCCGTAGACCAGCTTGGTGGCATCGTTGCGCTGGGTCAGCAGCACGAACTGGCGCTCAGCCAGGTCTTCGCTCGCCACTTCCTTGCCCTGGGCGTCCAGGAACTTGCCTTCCTTCTGGCGACCACGGGTCTTGAAGCTGCCGTCTTCATTTTTCTCACGCATCGGCGCTTTGATGCTGAAGAACGCATTTTCACCCTCGCCGATCTTGTCGACGTAGGCCATGCGCACCGGCAGCTCGACGCCGTCAGCGGTGGTTTCGCGCAGGAATGCGTGGATTTTGCCGTCTTCCTTCACGCGCAGCTCCATTTTCATGAGCTTGTCGTTTTTGGCCAGTTCGATGTTGCTATTGGTAGTGGTCATGCCGTTTCCCCTGGGGATCTATTTTAGTTCTCAATTTAGTTATAAACCGTGCGAGCCGCCGCTGCCAAGCTTTTCCGACCACTGAACGCAATTTCTGGAAAATCCGATATTTTTCAATGAGCCAGGCGCACCTTCCATCCGAAAAAGTTGACCGCTTGGTCATTGCCCGGATTGTGATTTATTTGTCGCAAAAACGACCAGATATTCTTGACACGCAGGCTCTAGGTCACTATTTTGCACGTGTACGTAAATTTGGGGAGAGCCCGACGTGACAGACAACCATAACTCCGACGTGCTACAAAACTTTTTCAACGACATGATGACTCGGGGCTTGGTTGCGAACACCGAATCGCTCACCGAAATCAACGATCGTATGAATGACAGCAAGGCCGAGGAGCTGTCCGAAGACGACCCCGAGAACGCCTGCATTCACGAGATCAAGGCGATCGAGAGCGCCCTGGGGCCATTCTTCGGCAACTACCGCCGCGAGGATGATCGCATCATCCTGGACATGTCGACCAAGGACATGGGCTTTGTCACCAGCTTCATGCGCACCGCCATGATGATCATGGAGGCCTTTGGCGCAGGCATGGCCCGGCAGCGCGAGATCGCGACCGACGTTGAAGCCCTGGTCAACAACCTGGTGGTCAAACCGCACTGCGAGGAGACGGCTCACGAAACCTTCTCCTATATGGTCGACCAAGGCTTCGAGAGCAGATTGGTCGACATGATGGCCACCGCCATGGCCGAAGCCACCGACAGCAACATTTTCCACCACGTCGCCCAGTACCTGCTGGAGCTCGCCCTGGTTCCCCACGACTCGCACGGTGCGCAGCGCATGCTCTCCCAGCTGGTGAGCGGCTCCCTGGTCGAACGGTTCGCCATGGAGCAGATCCGTCAGAAGCCCGCCAAGCCGGCTATCAGAGCGGTTCAGGGGACACCCTCGGCCACCCCTGGTGCATCGGACAACACGGCGCCCAAGGCTCCAGACCCCGGCAAGAAGGCACCGTTTCTCTCCGTCGTCAAAAGAGACTGACGTGAAGGGCACGGATGCCCCTTCAAATCTCCTGAATTGACTCGCGAATCAGCTTTTCCCTTCCCGCCTTGATCTGCTGCATGCTGGCCAGCACCGTACTGGCATAGCGATGCCCGGTCTTCCTGGCCGCCCTGCTCCGCTCATACTTCCCCGGCCCGACGTTGTAGTAGGCCAGTGCCTTGCCCCAACTGCCCGACAGCTCGTAATAGTGGGCCAGGATCTTCGCGCCGCAGTCGATGTTGCCGGCGTCGGTCTTGAGGTTGCACTGCTTTCCCCACACCCTGGGCAAGACCTGGGCCAACCCAACAGCCCCGGCTGGCGAGCGTCGGCCACTGCGAAACTCCGATTCGGCATTGACCACGGCGGCGATGAGCGAGGAAGGGACTTGGTGGGTTTCGGCGCTTTTTTCAATCAGCGGGGCGATATTGATAGCAACCTTGGGGGAGATTTCCAGTTTGGCCTGCAGGGTGCCTGCCAGGGCCTTGGCTTTGAGGTTGCTATCGATATTGAGGGGCTGGGTTACAGCAGGCGGCTGAACGGTCTGTCGGATCTCCGGCGTTCGAAACCAGTCCCAGTAGCTGACGCTGCCCTCAAGGTAGGCATTGGTGGCCTGGTTGATCAGCACCTGGTTGGCCCGGAACGCGGGGTTGTCCGCTGGTGCACTGCGCTGGAGAGACGAGATCGGCGCGCAACCGATCAGCAACGTCATGCAGACGCTGGCGCTTAACAATTTAGGTGAAAAAACGTACGATCGCACATGACTGCCCTCACTCGGATGGATGAACGCCAAAAACGTCCACTTTCCTTTTTAAAGTAAGTGACAGCACCGAATCAAGGTTTTATTGCATATATTGATGTGCGGTTGTGACGATTGAGCCATTTTCCGGCGTCTAAGAAAAAGGCCGCACATGCGGCCCTTTCACACCCTAGGCGCTCAAAAACCGGTGTGTTCGCGGATTCGCTGGCGCTCTTTCTCACTGACCTCACCGAGCCATTCAAGGGCCCTCAGGTGCAGGGCCGAACCGAGCTTGGCCTGGGCCACCACCCATTCCCAGGCTTGCTCGTCGGTCAGTGCGGGCGTGGTTTCGTCCTCAGGCTCCGAGCCCATGAGCTGGATCACCAGGCCATCGGTGTCGCTTTCGAAAAAGTCGAAGAACCAGCCTTCGGTGGCGTAGATCCGCTCGAAGTCGTTTTGATTGCAAAAACCAAAGCCCCCCATGCATTTCATGCCGTCGAACAGGGCCTGTTCCTTGGATGCCCACCGCTCCACGGATTCACACCTGCCACGGTTGCAGACCCACCTCCAATCCGTATCCTTTCCGTCTTTTGCCAGGTGCACGCCCAGCGTGGATTCATGTTCCAGGAGATTGTCGATGTCGCGCTGTAGCAGCCGCAGCTGCTCTGCCTGGCGGCCTCGGAACCCGCCAATCTGGCCGTCCTGGACATGGTTCGCAGCATCCTCCTCGTCGAGGCTGAGCACCCCCTGCACAGCCAAGCGATCGGCCATCAACCAGCCGTTTCGGTACGCTGCTCCACACTGGTGGGGCGGTGCCACGCTCCAGGAGCGCTCATCCGAATAGGCATGCAGGCCGATCAGCCCGTGGCAAGGGTGCAGGTGCTTGTCCAAATGATTGGACACCCGGTGAATCAGGGTGCTGCCATTGTCGACGGTAATCTTGCTCGGCAACCGAAGGTAGACGGTGTCAAAAAAGCTTACGTCCAGAGCCGGTGTGGTACCTTCTGTCAGCACCCGGTGCGACATTCTCGCAAAATAATCCCCAGCACTTTCCTCTGGCTGCATCAAGCGCAGTAATTCCTGAGGGTATTTGCCATGCTGGTTGAAATACCCCATGGACTTCCAGATCAGGGTCAGCACCTTCGTCAGCGGCTCTACCGCTTGCGCCGAGGTGCTGGCCTTGCGATCCACCAGGCCCAGAGCAGTATTGAAGTCGGCGGCGCCCAGCAGCCGCGCCGAGAGCTCGTCGAGCCGACGCCCCTTGAGGCGGGTGGAGAGTACTTCGCTCAGGACAGTGCCAACCGTGTCACGAAATGACAAGAGCTGCTCTTTGGATTCAAACAGATCGATAGTGCTCATGAGGCTTCTCCCGTGCATGCCAAGCAATGATCCGCCCATTTCACTTCGCATGCTCATCAAGAGGCATCATGGAAGAGAGTTGTCGTGCAGGTGACACGCGTTTGAACCTTGACCAGGTGGTCGGGCGGGGCCGCTTCGCCAAGCGATCAGACCTCTCGTTGCGCAGGATCCGCAGGAACTGACTGACGCCCTGAGTATAGGAATTCGATGCTCAGGACGTCAACCCAGCGTCGGGGTTAATCGTTTATTGGCTCGACGTACTGAAAGACCTTGATCTTGTCCTGGCGGCGAGTCGGGTATTCAAGCTGCGCAGTCAGCTCGGGCTGCTCCTGCACCGCCTCGAAGAATCGATCGCTGGCGCACCCACCCAGGAACGGAAATGGCTGGCGGGTGTAATCGGTTACCTCGCCGATAAACACGATCGGGCAGCCGGCAGGTAGCGCTGGCAGCACCCGGTACAGGGATTCATCAGAAATCGGCCAGGCCACCAGCAGCACATCCATCCAGTCGCGGTACTTGTCCACCGCCTCCATCACGCTCAACATCTCAACCTCGGTCACATGGCCGAGCTCCTCGCTCTGGTCGTGGCCCATTTGCAGGCTGGTAGGCTTGATGTCGACCCCCTGCTGTTGCAGCAGGGCACTGAGGTGGCCACGACCGGCATAGCACTCCAGCACGCGCCTGCCTTCGAAGAACCGCGTCAGGCTGTCGACCAGTGTTTTACTGAGCGTGATGAACAGGGCTTCGCTGCGCTGTGCATCCACCGCCGTGGCATCCAGGGCATTCACCGGCAATTGATCGTAGGTCAGGCGCATGGGATCTCTCACTTCAGGTTGCGGGGATGATACGGCAAGTTGGCGCATGAGCCAAAAAAAATGGCCCGCACAGCGGCGGGCCTTGAACAACTCAGGGCGCGTTACGCACCTTTCACGCACAAGACCTGCTTGAGCGTATGCACGACTTCGACCAGGTCAGTCTGGTTGCCCATGACCACATCGATGTCCTTGTACGATCCTGGAATTTCATCCAGTACCGCTGCGTCCTTCCGGCACTCCACCCCTTGGGTTTGCTGCTTGAGGTCATCCAGGGTGAAGGTACGCACCGCCTGGGCACGGCTCATCCGGCGACCGGCACCGTGCGAGCACGAGCAGTACGACTGGGCATTGCCCTTGCCGCGCACGATGTAGCTGCGTTGACCCATGCTGCCGGGAATGATGCCCAGGTCACCTTCGCGAGCGCGGATCGCCCCCTTACGGGTCACCCACAGGTTCTGGCCGAAGTGGTTTTCCCGCTCGACATAGTTGTGGTGGCAGTTGATCGCTTCCTGGGTGATCTCGAATTCGCGACCCACCTGCAGGCGCAACGCCTTCAGCACCGCCTCCATCATCACCGCCCGGTTTTCGAAGGCGTAGGCCTGCGCCCAACCCACCGCCGCCATGTACTCCTGAAACAGCTCGGACTCTTCGGGAATGTAGGCCAGGTCACGGTCTGGCAGGTTGATGTACCAACGATCCATGGCCTTTTGCGCCTGCTTGATGAAGTAGTCGCCGATCATGTTGCCAATACCGCGAGAACCCGAGTGCAGCATGATCCAGACGTCTTGGTTCTCGTCCAGGCACAGCTCGATGAAGTGGTTGCCACTGCCCAGGGTACCCAACTGGGCCATCGACTTCTTGACCGCCGCCTCCCAGCCACCCAGTTTACCGCCGAACACACCTTCTTCAATGGCGAGGCGCGCCACAGCACCGGCTACCGGCAGCTTGGCGAAGTTGCTCTGCAGCACATCATCTTTCTGGTGACGACCACCGGCACCCAGCGGCACATCCCGCTCGATCTGCGCACGGATCTTGGCCAGGCTCTCGGGCAAGTCGGAAGCTTTGAGCGACAAGCGAACGGCGTTCATGCCGCAGCCGATATCCACCCCGACCGCCGCAGGAATGATCGCCTTGTCGGTCGCGATCACGCTGCCCACGGTCGAACCCTTGCCATGATGCACGTCAGGCATCGCCGCAATACCGTTGCGCGCAATGAACGGCAGACGGGACAGGTTCTTCAGCTGGGTAAGGGCCGCGTCTTCGATGTCATGCGTCCAGATCTTGATTGGCGCCGATCCTGGCTCGTGAATGACTTTTTTCATGATGTTCTCAACCTCAATTCTGGACACTGCAAAGACAAAGGCGGCCTGCACTGAACGCGTCGACTGCAAGCATACCGGATGAACAAAAAAAAGGGGCAAGCTTCGTTGAGAAAGACTTGCCCTAAAAACACCTGTCGGGGGAGACGGTGGCTGTTTCGTTAAACTCAGATTAGGCATATATTGCCAAACTGTCAACGCCAAAACTCAATTTAATTTCGCCTGTCGGGCTGACCAGCGATTACCGCGTCAATGCGCGAGAAGGCAACAGAACCAGACTCAGGAACAGGCCGCCATACATCAGGGCACTGACAAACACATCCAGGGCCTGATCCCCTGTCAGGCCTGGTAAGGCCGACCAGCCACCGTACTGGGTGAGCGCCTGCCCAGTACCCGCGATCATCAATAGCGGCAGGAAAGCCATGAGCATTCGATCGATGCGAGCCTTGCAGGCAGCATGAATAATGATGACCAGCAACAAGGACTGCAGTGCGTAAACGGCGACTTCCGGGGCCATGTTTGCCTCCACGATGTGTTCGGCGCTCGAATGTATTCGGCGCAGCTTTAGATTTCAAGGGGATCGGGTCGGCCAGGATGGCTGATGCCCGCTCACGGACTCAGATCACGCTCTCGAAGCATCGCGGTAATCTCGCGCACCAGGGCGCGGCACACCTGTACCCCCTGCTCGGTCACCGGGTGCTCAGCCAGGTAGGTTGAGAACACGACCACATCTGAGCGTGACTGGGTGACCGTGATGCCGGAGCCATCACGACTGACCACAACGGTGCCGGCGAAGCCATCGAAACGCAGCGTACTGGCGGCGGCCTGGATTCTCGCGCCTTTCACGGTGCTGCAGAGCCTGTGCGCCCTGCGCTGCAGGACGTGCACCAGCTGTTCAAAATCCTGGCCTTCACCCATATGATCACCCGAATACTTGGGCGATGAACGCATCCCGGTCATCGGCGCAGATGAAGTGGTCTTCGCCTTGCAGGCTGACCTGGAAGTGCTCACCGTCGAGAGAAATTTCAAAGCTGTCAGGCAGATCATGACCCAGCGGAATGTCCGCAAACAGCAGCTGACCATTCGCGGAGAACGTGGCGACGCACCCCCCTATGACAGGATGCTTTTCAAGGATTATGCAGGGCTGGGTCGTGTCTTTCATCTGATCGTACTCAAAAATTGCACTGGGTTGAGCTGGTTCGGAAAACGCGCACATCACCGTCGTAACGGCTCTGGATCTGCACGCAATCGCCTGGAATCATGTCGTTCTGGCCATGCGCGACCTGGATCACCTGCCCCAGACGATTTTGAATGACCAGGTGGGTCTTGGTATTGCCCGTGGTGAGCGCCTTGTTGATGGCCGCTCCCGCCAGGGCACCTACGCTACCCCGGATGACCTTGGATTCTGTCGAATGCCCGCCACCACTGAGTACACCTGCCACCCCGCCGATCGCCGCACCCGGCAGCCAGCTGCCACTGGTGCGCACCTGCTGGACATCAATCACACGCCCAACCTCCAGGCGCGTTGGCTGTTGGTAGCCACCCTGGTAGGCACAGCCTGCCAGCAGTGCAGCCATCACCATTGATCCGCCCAACAAAGAGAACTTGCGCATTGATGCCCCCAAAACTTGAGAAACTGCTGATTTAAGTATAAATTGAATGGCAATTCTGTCAAGTCAGAGATGGCCATGAAAAAGTTTATATCGATGTTTTTGCTCGCTTTTTCCCCTTTCGTGCTCGCTGACCAGGGATTCGACAAAGCGCTACAGAAACACGCACAATCGACCGCCAGGGAATTCACAAGTTCCATGGTCGAGCAGCGCGCCAAGGGCTACAGCTGGAAGGTGATCCTCGGCTCGCAAATTCCCGAGCAGCTCAGCGACAGCTGTGGCTACCGCGAGCGGATCTCGCTGCCGGAGCGCAATTTCGCGGCCATGAAGCAACAGGTTGCACCCGTGGTCGGTGAGCGCCTGGCCCAGACCTACCAGAACGTCCTGGGCAAGCCCAATGCGCACCTGGCCCTGGTGACGGTGAAATCGCTGCAGCGCAACTCGGGCAACTACGCCATGGTGGTGCTCAAGACGGTGCCGGGTACCCCGAAAGACCCTTTCTTCTCGCTGATTTATCAGCTCGATGGCAATGGCCAGATGGATCTGTGCGACATCAGCACCACCGACCAGATCTCCGGGGGCATCCTGGAGGGCCTGGGTCGCGAGCTCGGCCTTTGAATTTGGCGTATATTGACGAGCGGTCATTGACTCGACTCGACTCCAACGTATATACTGGAAAATAAAGAACGGGTCAGTACTCGTTTCGTACAACACGGGGCCGTAAGGCCCTTTTGTCTATCTGGAGAATCCCATGGCAAAGAAGAAATCCAAAGGTGCCAAGAATGGTGCCGCGCATGCCAAATCCATGGTCATGCAGCCGCTGTACCGCCCACAAGTAGCGCGTTCGGAAAAAACCGACTACAAACGCACCAGCAAACAGGCACTGCTGCGCCTCGCCGACTCCTCCTCGGCGCGGGCAGCTTAAAATTCCTGGGTTGGTGTCATCCAACACTCCACCATAAATTATCATTTTTGATGATTTTACGTTGACTACTTCCGCTACAACCCTTAGGCTTCTTCCATCATCTCCGGAAGGCCTTCGCCATGAAACGCACCCTCCTGCTTCAGGTTTGTCGCACCCTGGCCGATGCCGGCATTTGGTGCATTCCTGAATCGACCCTGGCTGCCGCTGCAGGTCACCCTGATCTTCACACCCTCAGGGTTGCACTGAACCGCCACGTCAAAGCAGGCCTGGTCGAGAAAATGGGCCCGAAGCTCTATGCCAATCCCTTCCTCAAGCCGCCGCTGTTCGCCTTGCACCGCCTGGCCAACTTCCTGCGTCCGAATGACCAGTTCTACCTGAGCACTGAGTCCGTGTTGAGCGAGCACGGCTGGATCAGCCAGATGCCGTTTTGCCTGACCTTCGTGACCACGGGCCGCTCCTACCGCTACAGCACGCTCCTCGGCGACATCGAGTTCGTTCACACCGAGGAAAACCCCGACACCTGGGCCAACAGCATCGATTACAGCGAGGTTCGCCAGGTGTGGGAAGCGACGCCTGAAAAAGCCCTGGCCGACCTGACGCGCTACGGTAAAAACCTCGACCTGGTCATTCCGGCAGAGGAAAGGGAATGACGCCGAGGCTCCTGCGCCCTTAAAATGGGCTGATAACAAGAGGAAAATTCCCGTGAAACTCGCCTTTACCCAACTGTTGGAACAAGCACAGAACCAATCCAAAGATGGAGCGCCCCTGGACGTGGTCGCCAAGGAGCTCCTGCACTACGACATTCTGCGAGCGATCAGCGACAGCGACCTGGCCAGGGACGTCACCTTCCAGGGTGGTTCGGCGCTGCGCTTGTTCTATGACGGTCAGCGCTACAGCGAAGACCTCGACTTCGTCATCGGTGCCGGCGACAACCAGGGCTTCGTGGTCGATGGCATGATGAAGCTGCTCAAGCAGCAGATGGTTGATCGCTATGGCCTGGAAGTGGAAATCAAGGAGCCGTCGAACAATGAGTTCAATGGCGTCGACGTGCGCACCTGGCAGTGCAAGATCGCCATCCCAGGCTTTGCTCGCAAACAGATGATCAAGGTCGAGTTCTGCAATGTGCCGGCACACGACGTCAATGCCAAGCTCATCAAGCCGCGCTACTCGTTCCTCAATGACACCCACTCGGCGATCATGCTCAGGGTCGAGTCCGAGCGCGAGATCATGGCCGATAAGCTGGTGGCCATCGCCAACCGCAGGTACCTCAAGGGCCGCGACCTCTGGGATCTCAAGTTCCTGGCCGACCGCAACACGCCGGCAGACCTGGCCCTGGTCACCCAGAAGCTCAAGGACTATGACGCGCAGCATTTCGCCGAGAAGCTGGCCACGTCTATCGATCGCCTGCGCTCACCGGACGCCAGCAAGACGTTCATGGCCGAAATGGAGAAGTTCCTTTCGCCCAATGCGATCCGGGCATTGAAAATGATGACCCCGCCAGGCGCTGACTATGTTCAGTTCGCCCTGGATCACATGCTCTCCCTGCAGAAGGCGCTCGTCCCCGAGCACAGGCCCGATCCAGAGCCGAACCCCTAACACCAAGGGCCCCAGCGGGGCCCTTTTTCATGGTTGCCGGCTAGCCGATGCCAGTCACGGCTTCAGTCAACCGGGTTCAGATCCAGGACAAGATCCACCCGGAACACATTGCTGTCTCCCGCGCTCGTTTGCTGGGCGAACTTGCGAACCCCTTGCAAGGTGGCGGCATCCGCTACATCGCTGCAGAATCTCGGTGCACCAGTATCCTCTTCCGAGAAAATGCGAAAGAGCAGCACATCCTCATCCTCGGCCTGCTCCAGCAGCGCCTTGAGGTGTTTGGCTCGAACGGCGACGGTCTCTGTCATGGCAAACCCCTTATGCTAATATTGGTCAAAATGAAGCTGATGATCGCTGGGCATTGACAATTTGTCAATAAGTCGTTAAATACACTCCATCGAATTTACCCAGGACACGCCGCATGAGTACAGCCGATTGCAAGGCCCTGTTGGTCGCCCGCTACCCTGCCACCCAGGCCAAGGAGTGGAAGCGCGAGGCCAAGTTCAACAACGTGATGGAGTGCGAAATTCGCCGGTTTGTGCACCCCACCGTGGGCACCGTCTGGGTCAACGAAGATTACAGGGAGGTCACTACCAACGAGCGTGACTTCTATGTGCGGCAGCCAAAAACCTTCGCGGCGCCGGAGTTCTATTTCTCGGTTCAGCCGTACGACGAGGGTGATTTTATCTCCGCCAGCGCCACGGTCAACCTGGTGTACAAGGACTACTTCGACGAGCATGGCTACATGGATTCCGTGCATCTGGAGCACACGGTCAAGGCCTTCTACCCCAAGGGATTGCGCTGCCGGGAAGACATGGAGGCCGTGTTCGTGATCGAGGAGAAGCTGACCCTGGACGCCGTTCGAGAGAAGTTCCTCCAGGCCGGGTTTCTCCCTTCAGCGGCGCTTGACGCCCTGGTGCAGGAATCGATGGCATGAGCAAGGGGCTCCACCGGGGCCCTTGTTCATGGCTTGAAGCTACCAGCCACCCACACGATTGAACCACCCAGGACGCCCCGCATGAGCACAGCAGACTGCAAGACCCTGTTGGCTGCACACTACCCCACGACCCAGGCCAAGGAGTGGAAGCGTGAAGCCAAGTTCAGAAACCTGCTCGAAGACGAGATTCGCCGTTTTTGCCACCCGGTCGTGGGTACCGTGCTGATCAACGCGGATCGCGAGCAGATCTCGATCGACGACCAGGACATGTTCTTCCGTCCACACAACAGCTTCCAGGCCCAGGATTTCTACTTCACCATCACCCCGTACGATGACTACCACCGGCTTTACCTGGCGGAAAGGCGCATGTTTGACGCCGATGGTGAGATGGAGGACGTCCATCACGACTGGGTCGTACGGTCACTGCTACCCAAAAAAGGCATGAAGTTCGACGAGTGCATGGAGGCGGTGTTCGACATCGACACAAAACTGTCGACCGAGGAGATCCGCGCAGCCTTCGTGCAGGCGGGCTTTGCGCCCTCGGAAGCGCTCGATGCCTTTGTGCACAGTGCGTACGACTGAACACCGCCAGGAAGTCCATTCAATCAAAAAGGGCCCCGCAGGGCCCTTTACCAGTTCTGGTGCTGCTGAGGATCAATCCCAGCTCAGCGCGCCACCGGTTTGGTACTCGATCACGCGGGTCTCGAAGAAGTTCTTCTCCTTCTTCAAGTCCATGATCTCGCTCATCCACGGGAACGGGTTGGTCGCACCAGGCCATTCTTCCGGCAGGCCGATCTGGGCCAGGCGGCGGTTGCCGATGAACTTGAGGTACTCCTCCATGATCTCGGCATTCATGCCCAGGACGCCACGTGGCATCGTGTCGCGAGCGTATTCGGTCTCCAGCATCACGCCCTGGATGATCATGAGCGTCGCCTTGCGCTGCATTTCAGGCGTCCACAGGTGCGGGTTCTCCAGCTTGATCTGGTTGATCACGTCGATGCCGAAGTTCAGGTGCATCGACTCATCGCGCAGGATGTACTGGAATTGCTCGGACACGCCCACCATCTTGTTGCGACGGCCCATCGAGAGGATCTGGGTGAAGCCGCAGTAGAAGAAGATCCCCTCGGTCACGCAGTAATAGGCGATGAGGTTTTCCAGGAGGATGGCATCCGTTTCCGGGGTGCCCGTGGTGAAGGTCGGGTCGATGATCGCATCGGTATGCTTGATGCTCCAGGCAGCCTTCTTGGCCACCGATTCCACCTCACGGTACATGTTGAACACTTCGCCGCCATCCAGACCCAGGGACTCGACGCAGTACTGGTAGGCATGGGTGTGGATGGCTTCCTCGAACGCCTGACGCAGGATGTACTGCCGGCACTCGGGGTTGGTGATCAGGCGGTACACGGCCAGCACCAGGTTGTTCGCCACCAGGCTGTCTGCCGTCGAGAAGTAGCCCAGGTTACGCATGACGATATGCCGTTCGTCGACCGACAGGCCTTGCGGGCTCTTCCACAGGGCGATGTCGCTGTTCATGTTCACTTCCTGCGGCATCCAGTGGTTGGCACAACCGTCCAGATACTTCTGCCAGGCCCAGTCGTACTTGAACGGTACCAGCTGGTTGACGTCAGCACGGGCATTGATCATGGCCTTCTGGCTCACCTGCACCCGGCTAGCCGCCGATTGTTCGAGTTCGCGCTTGCCTACCCCGATGTCCAGGGCCGCCAGCTCAGCGAGTGCTACGTGGGACAGGCCACCCTGGGCGGCTGCAGCGGGCTGTGCAGCGCCGGCAGGTTCATCTGTTTCGTTCCAGTCGAGCATAGTAGTTTCCTCTAGAAGACGATTGTGGCGGCCAGGATAAGCCGCCACGGAATGTTGTTCATAGGTCTATTCTAGGCTCGCAGAACCAATATATCCAATACCCGTTATCGGATTGGCAGGATGGTGCCGCCGCAGGTCAGTCGATCATTCAGGCTGCTCATGGTCTCCGGCACCAGGAGGCTGACCGAGCAAATGGCATCCACGCGAATGTCCGAGGTCTCAGGCGGGTTCCAATCCACGCCGTTTTCACGCTGAATGGATTTCAGGTGCGGGTACCATTCAGAAAAACACTCGGCCTTGATGTTCTCGATGATCTGGTCGAAGTAGGCCTGGCCTTCCGGGCCGTCAATGGCGACCACCTGGTCGATGGTCAACTGGCCCTTCTTGAGCAGCGGCTGGGTGGCCTTTTTCAACCAGGAGCGTCGGTCAAAGCGCTCATCCATCTTCAAGGTGTAGTACATGACCTTGACGTGCAGCGCTTCGCCCTCACCAGCCTTTTTCAAGAACCGGGCGATCGGCGCACAATCGGATTCAATCCGCTCACGTCCGGCTTGCGCCAGGAACTCCCAGAGCAGCTGCTCGTCCATCGCATCCAGGCCCATGGCCGACGACAGCGAATGGATGCGCAAGGCAAAGCGATGAAGCAGATCGAGGTTAGCCGGGGTGGTGAGATCACTGGCCTGCAACTTGGGCACGACGTTTCTCCTGGAGATGGACACAGGACGATCCTACAGCAAGATCACGGGCCAGATCTACGATGTGCCCTGGATTGGTCTGGTAGAACAGCACCTTCCAGCTCATCGTGTCTGCCTGGTATTCGCGCAGGGACATCAAGCCATTGGGCAGCAGCGCGATATCGAAATCGCTCAGCTTGCCGCCCAGGGGTATGCAGAACACCTCGTCCATCGCAGGCGAAGCGACCTGGATGTCAGGAATCGCGGCGTTGTCAGCCGAGAGCACCCACGACAATTTCGGCGTTTCATGCGCCAGGCCTGATGATTTCAACGAGTTCAAGCTCTGCACGAGCTTTTTGTCTCGATATGCGACTTCCATACACCTTCCCAAAACGGGAGAGCCAGTAAATCTGGGGGTTCCAGCCTGGATCTCATCTCCTTAGCAATCTAAAACACCGTTGCCAATTTGTCAATAAAAACGACCGTTCGTCCGTGTTTTAATTATTTTTGCATTTCTACTCTGTCATTTTTTTTTGCGAGACGGAGCTTATATATTTGAGACCTAAGAAAAAGCAGCGGTGTCCCATCCACCTCTTTTTCCCTGAAAAAACACGGTCTCAAGGAAATCGTTTTTGCTCTGTTGGAACACAGATCGCAAGGACAGACCAGGGATGCGCCCTTAGCCGAAGGCTGGAGGGCAGGGGAGGAATCGCTTTTCTTCGGGAGCGACAGCGACCGCTGCTTTTGATTTTGGCTTCAAATACCTATCGCTTTATTCAAAAAAAATGAAAAAACCACAAGATGTGGTGTTTTTGTTTCGCAGACACCACACCATGATGGGGTCGGCTTCTTCGGCGCAGCCGGCTGTCGTGCTTTTTTAAAGCCCCAGGCTCGGTCTTCAACCTGCCCCCTGCCCTAGTCATTTTCCCTGGTCGTTCCGACCGTGCTTCTGCCCACCCTTCCCTCAACAGCAGCCGCGCTTGCGCGCCGAACAGCACTCGCTGTCGCTCGCAACGGCAGCCGCGCTTGCGCGCCGAAAGGCACTCGCTACCGCTCGCAACAGCAGCCGCGCTTGCGCGCCGAACAGGGGCGCCCGGCAACTTGCCATGACCGGAATTTGGCGTTATCTTTTAGCCATATATTGGTTTGAGGTTTACCATGACCATCCGCAAAATGTGGCACTGCATTGCGATAGCCCTTGCCCTGCAGTTGTTGGTAGTCGGCTACCTGGCTTACGAGCGCCCTTCTGTTTCATCGCCAGCCTCGGTCGAGCGGCCCGCCAGCGATGCCGTACTGTTCTTCTGGTATGGCTGTGGTCATTGCCGAGAGGTGGAACGTATTTTTCGCGCAGAGTCCGCTGATCAAAAAATCACAGCCCTGCTCAAGAACGGCGAGCACTTCCTGAAGATCCCTGCACCTTTCAATCCGACCTGGGAAATGCATGCACGACTGTATTACGCCCTGGATCACCTGAAGGTTTCCAGCGACACCCATTGGTTCGTCATGAACCTCATCCAGGACAAGGGCCTTCATACCTCTGCCAGGCTGTCTGGTGCGCTCCCTGAGATCGTCCGGTATGTTGCCTCGCACAATCCTGGTGTGATGACGACAGCGGACAAGCTGGCCGCCGACATGAACAGCCCGCAAACCGATGCGGAGATTCGTGCGGCCAAGCAGCTCGGCCAGTCGATTGGCCTCAGGGGCGTTCCGGCCATGCTGGTCAATAAACAAAGCCTGATCGAGCTTGGCAACGGGGTTGGCTACCACGAGATGCTGCCTGCGGTACTCAAGCTCCTCTCCGGTTCGAAAGAAGCGACCACCTCCCACTCCCTGACTGCGGCCACTAGACCATGACAGACGCGCCTTTGATTGCCACCGCTCCCCTCGCTTCTGCAAACCGAGGGTCATCCATCCTTGATGCACTCAACCAGGCATCGCTGAAATACATTCGTTACTGCGAAGGGTCTGTACGGGTCAAGATCGAGCGCAAGGGTTTCCCCTATGTCTGCCGTCACTTCAAGATTCGTGCTTATGAATCCACGGAGAAAGCGCTCAATGCCGCCATCGCCTGGAGAAACGCTGAGCACATGAGGATCTTTGGCTACCCCGTGTCGGAAAAGATCTACCAGCTGGGGAGTCGCCGGGTCAGTCAGGTCAAGCTTGATCCGGTGTCTGGAGAAGAGCTTGCCCAGTTGCCGGCAGGGTTGTCGTATTCCTTCCATCGTGGGGCATTGCTGTACATTGTGGTCAGTTATCAGGTCGATGGAAGGCCATCGAAGCGCCGTTTTTCGATAAAAAGCCTGGGAATGGCCACTGCGATCGAGGAAGCCAAGAAATTCCGACTTGGCATTTTCTCAGAGTGCGGTAGGTTATAATGCTTATAGTAATTATAGAAATTATATAAATTATAATTAAAATAAGGACGCGGGCCCCGAAACACATGGGCTTCAGAGTTTCCAGGATTTTCACGGAAATGCCGGGTGCCATTTCTGGCATTTCGCGGGTAAATTCTGGCGCCGCCGATGCCAATTATGGCTTTCATCGGGCCAGAAATGGCCTACTCATCGCAAATCGGCATTGTGCAATTTCGTGAACTGACTGCAGAAGGGTGCGCAGCAGAGGACTGCCAGCTTTTATAGAGTGCTTTCCGGGAGAGCGATCATTTTGGGATATTTTCCAGCCTTTGCGGCGCTAATTTCGGTCGCAATGACCCACTGTGACGGGTTTTTTTGCCGATAAATGTCACACTCTGGCTGTGTGACCTGGATTTTCGACTACCACTGGTCGCAGTCCCGGTCAGTGCACCCGGATAACCTGCACACTTCGGTTATGTGGTTAATTGATAACCCCAAGAGTCAGTGGTATATTCGGGCTAAAATACAAAGCTGGCCATAATAATGAAAAAAAAAGACAGCCTGGGTCTTCGCGACCTTGAACCCGCCGAGCGCAAGGCGAAGGTGGAAGAATACCTCAGCCAGCTGGCCGAAGCCGCCGACCAGTACGGCGAGCCCGAGGTGCCCTCCACTTCACGACGTGCACGCTTCAACCTCTCCCTGAACATCATTGTCTTCTGCGCTGTACTGGGCTCCAGCCTGGTCTTGGCGTCGAGCATCTATTTCAACATGATCCCTGCGCCCTACTCCTACGTCACCACGCAGGACGGCAGGATCATTGAAATCACGCCCCTAAAAAAATAAGAAGAGCGACCATGCCAAATCCCAACGCTAAATCCCCCAAGCCCGCCGCTCGGCAAGTACCTGGTGCCAACATTCCTGTGGGTGAAGGCCTGAAGACGGTTCAGCACCGCAATGACTTCTACAAGGAGGGCGACAAGAAACTGTTTTTCGTCGCCGGGTTTGTGTCCGTGGTGCTGATCATTCAGATCTTCATTGCCTTTCTGGGCTTCAATGCCCGCAATGAGCGGGTGTACTTCGCTACCGATCCCAATGGCTCGCTGATCAAGATGCAGATGCTCAACCAACCCAACCAGAAGGATCCGGTGGTTGCCCAATGGGTTTCCAATGCCCTGGTCGACACGTTCACCGCCAACTGGAGAAGCCTCGACACTCACCAGAACGAAGCCACCATGCGCTGGTTCACTGATGATGGCGCCAAAGAGCTGCTCAAGGCGCTGAAAGATTCGGGCAACTTCGATGTGATTACCGAAAAGCGCATGCTGCTGAACACCAGCCTGGATTCAACCCCAATTCTGGTCGGCAAGTCGCCCGCGAACACCCAGGGCGTCTTCCAATGGGTGTTCCAGGTGGATGGCCTGATGACCTTCTACACCCAAACCCAGCAATTTACGAACAAAGTCCGCTTCATGGTGACCGTAGAGCGTCGAAGCATGCTGGAAGACGTGTCCGGACTGGGTATTTCGAAGGTTGTGATGACCAAAAGATAACCTATACGCAATGTCGATTTTGATGTAAATTGGCACCCTATAAAAAGAAAAGCTTTGGAGGTCACCTCAAATGCGCAAGACGCCACTGGCGATAGCCCTGCTGCTGATCCTGCAGGGCTCCCATGCCCTTGCAGCCGGGTCGTTCGACAATCAGTTGAATGAAACAGCAGCCCAATACAAGATCGATCCAGCCGATGTCACGAACATGGATCGGCAGCAAAGTGCTGCAAAAAAAGGGGCGCTTGCGGGTTACCTCAATGAAAAGGAGGAGCTCAAAGAGATCCGCCAGTATTTCAACGACGTTGAGGTCAGCGATCGGAAGAAAAAGGTACTGCAGCAAAAGACCCCGATGAAGCCTGACGAAATCCGTGACCTTCGCAAACGACTCGATGCCATCGACAAGGCGTCGAACGAAAGCGTCTATGGCGATGCCTCGATCCGGATTCGCAACGTCACCTACAACCCTGACTCCAACCAGCCTCTGGTGATCTCGATCGCACCCGGTTATGCGGCGCAGGTCGAATTCTACGATGCCAGCGGGCAACCCTGGTCGATCAAGAAAGATGGCGTGCTCGGGGATGGTCAGTCATTCTCGAAAAAGATCATGGGTGAGAAACACCACATCTCCTCCTTCACGCTCAACCAAAGCTACAAGGCCTCCAACGCTGCGATTGTTCTCGACGGCCTGAACACGACCATTCCGGTGGTGCTCAAGGGCACGGCATCGACCGTGGACAGCCGCGTTTCGGTGACAATCCCGAAGCTGAGCCCGAACGCCACCATTCAACCGGTATTCCAGCATGAGATGGACAACGTCTCTGATGAGCTGGTTCGACTGCAGGGTGGCGATGCCCCAGCGGGCTCCAAGACCCTCTCCGTGGCAGGGTTGCCGAACTCGGAAGCCTGGTTTGATGGCAAATTCCTCTACCTGTCGCTACCAGGTCGCTTGCTGCTTCCCCCGCCAATCAACAGCTCCATCTCTCCCACCGGTCGATTCCTCTACAAGGTCAACCCAACGACCTTCATCTCCATGTCCCTGAACGGCGAGCGACGCAGCGGGACGATCCAGGATCTGTATTCGGTGGACATCCAGCGCGCTAAAACTGTTTTTGATGCCGGGGTAAAATAATAATGGGTACATTAGCAAATATCAGTGCCAACATCACCACCAGGGCCAGGGTGATGATCGGCGTCAGTGTTGTCCTCGTGTTCGTGATCGTGCTTTCCGCCTACCTGCGGATCTCCAGCAAAGACGAGAAGCCGACCGAAGCGGTGGCCAGCCTGGAATCGGCACCGACCGACAAGGACATTCACAAGGACAAGGCGTCGGACAAGCTTATCTTTGATGAAAATACCGAGGTGGCGAAAACCTATCAGCAGGACAACCAGAAGCGTGCTGAAGAAGCCATCAAGGGCAAGGACAGTCATGTCGAAACGCTTCGGGTGAACGTAGGCGATGTGGGCGCCGCGCCCAAGATCGAGCCCAAATCCGAGCCTGCCGCGCCCATGAACCTGCAAAAACTGGTTGATGAGCGCAATGCCCAGGCCGAAATTGCATCCGCCAAAGTGCAGACCCAGCGGGCCCAGCGGGCGGCCAACATCCAGGAAAACCCGTGGAAAGCGTTCCTGGATGAGGAGAAAAAGAGCGTCACCGAGTTTGAGGTCAGCTTTGCAGCCAAAGTGGACGAGATCCAAACCAACGCCATGACCCTGGCGGCAAAACCTGAGTACGATTCTTCCCAGCAGGTTCCAGCCAAGGGCGCTAACACCAACACGGGTTCGAACGCTGCGGATGCCGGCTACACCCGCTACCTGAATCCAGGCAAGTTCAATGGCTCCAATTCGTCGGACGGTGTTGTTGCCAAGCAACTGCCGGCCAACATGGACAATGACTATGCCGAGGATGAGGAAGGTCAGGCGCAGGTGCGTGGCAGTGATTACCCGAGCGAGCGAATCGCCAAGGCATCGATCACCAAGCAGGTTCCGGTGGGTTCGATCAGCGTCGGCCAGACTTTCTATTCGGTTCTTCAGATCGGTGTTGATACCGATGAAATCAGCCCGGTGCGTGCGGTAACCGTGCAAAAAGGCCTGCTCGAAGGTGCAGTCCTGACTGGCGAGCCAGTGCGCACTGGCCAAAAAGCCAAGATCCAGTTTTCGAACATGAGCTGGAAAGGCCAGAACTACAGCATCAACGCCATTGCCCTAGATCCGGAAACCTACCGCTCTGGTCTGGCTGATAGCGTGGACAACCACACGTTCGAGCGCTACAGCAAGCTGGCCATTGCGTCCTTTGTTGATGGTTACGCCGATGCTCTCCAGGACACTCAGACGGTGACCAATACGGACGGCAGCTCTTCCACCCAAACCAATGCTCTTCCAGATGCCGCCGACCAGATGAAAATGGGTATCGGCAAGATGGGTGAAAAATTCTCGCCGATCTTCGAGCGTGAGTTCGACCGCCCGCCAACCGTTACGGTTGAAGCGAATAAGAGCATTATTGTGATGTTCATGGCGACGGTCGACCTGAGCAAGACCAAATAAAGGTACGCAGACAGCGATTGGATGACTCCGGTCGCTTGTTTTACCCTTCTCCTTCTACTATTATTGCGTATATTGAAATCCCATTGCCGGAGACCGCGATGAGTAACGACCGTAAAGACCCTTTCAGTGCAGAAGATGACTTCGACAGCCTCGGAGCGGGTGGTGAAGACAGCTTCGGCAACGAAGACCAATTTGGCGGTATCATCGGAGGGGATGATGATTTCGACACGCCCGATGACACTGCTGTGCCACCTGCTGCCGAGAAGCCCAGCAAGCCTGAGAAAACCCCGAAAGCCCCGAAAGTTGCCTCGACCAATGCGGCGCCAAAAGCCTTCATCAAGACCCCGATCGGCATGTGTGCCATTGCCTTTGCAGTCTCCATGGTGGGCTTCATTGGCTACAAGGCGGTGACCAGTGCGTTCCCTGGATCGGCAGAACCGGAAATGGCCGTGGTGCCGGCACTGGTGGCGCCTGCCTCGGAACCTGTGATCGGCAATGCTTCCGGGCTGATGAAGCCGCAAGCTTCACCAGAAGTAATGCAAGCTGCTCAGGCGACTCAACCTCAGGTCATGCCGGTGGTTCCAGCTGCCCCTGTCGCGGTTCCGCTTCCGGCGCCTGAAGTCGTGCAACCTGCTTCGGCGAAAGAGCTTGAAGAGCTCAAGGCCTCGATTGCCAACCTGCAGGAGCAAACCTCGGATATCAAGGAGCTGCTGCGCGGCGTCAACCGAACCCTGGAGCGCCAGGAAGCGGCACAAAAGGCCCTGATGGACAGTGTCAGTGGCATCAAAGCGGATCTGGTGAAAAAGGCTGAAGAGCCTGCGCCCGTGGTCTTGGCCCCTACCACACCTGCCGTGACGGTGAACGCCGGGCAGGCAGCCACCGTGCGCCAGGCAGAGGCCAGCCCGCGTCAGCGCATGGCAGGCCTGCAGGTGATTGAAACCTCCCAGGGCGGCGCGATGTCGATCATCAAGAAGGCATCCAATGGCCGGGTTTTTACCCTGTTCAAGGGTGAGACCATCAACTGGGCGGGCGTGAAGAGCCAGGTGACTTCGATCGAGAAGGATGGCGAGCTGGTGCTGGTCGGCGACAAGTTCTTCATCGACAAGGTGCTGGAAGCGCCAAAGGCCCCGGTCAAAGCAGCGGCACCTGCACCCGCGCCAGAGCGCAAGGCGGCGCCTGTTCGGGAAGCCAAGCCTGTTGCCAGCCGTACCGCTGAGGGCTACACGCTCAATGCGGTCTACAACGACAAGCGCTCGTTCGGCATCGTCAACAACAAGGGCGAATTCAAGTCCTACAAGGTTGGCGACACCATCGATAACCTGGGTGTGGTCAAGGGCCTGGACGAGGTCGGTGATCTGAAGGTCGGCAATACCGTGATCAAAACGGTGTATTGATTCCTCGCGACGCCCAAGGGGAGGCCACTGGCCTCCCTTTTCATTTCCGACAATCTTTTTCACATATATTGGTTAGACCCTGTTGCATTTAAGCCTAAATTGGCATATTTTAACTATAGGAATTCACCTTCCCGGACAATAATAATAACGAGGGTAAAAACTCATGAAGTTGAAACGTCTTTTCAGCAAGGGTGCGCTGAGCGTCGTTGGGGCAGGTGCGTTGATGGCATTGTATGCCGTTGATGCGAGTGCCGCTACTGGGCTGGATGGCATGGGTAGCCAGTGGAAAACCCAATTCGCGGCTGGTATCGGTATTGCCAAGATGGCATTCGCCATGATCGGCTTCTTCCTGTTCGCAGGCGGCCTCTTCTACTTCTACAAGGACAGCAAGCAGCCTGGCCAGGGTGAAGTCAAGAAAGGCATCGTTGCGTGCCTGGTGGGTACCGGTCTGATGATCATCCCATGGCTGCTCGGCGTGTTCACCGAAACCGTTGCGACCGGTGAAGGTGACAACGCAGAAAACGCCACCAAAGGCACCACGTTCTAAGCGTGCCTGGTTTTGCACACAAAAAAGGGTGGCTTTGCCACCCTTTTTTATATCTGAAAATGGGTGACCCTTCATGACCTACCTTCCAATTGCACTCTCCGTTAAGCGGGGCGCCTTTCGCGCAGACCAGCCCCACCCGCCTGCTTCCGACGAGCTGTATCGACAGGCCCGCGTCAAAGCGCTCAGGCGCGATGAGTTTACCTGTCGCTTCTGTGGCTTCAAGCACGAGAAAAACGAAATTCATCATGCCAACGACAACCATGATGATCACTCCGATGACAATCTGATCACCTCCTGCGTGCTTTGCCACATGTGCCACCACATTGGTTTCGCCGCCACGCAGAACCGGGGCAAGCTCATCTACCTACCCGGCTCGCAGATTGACCAGGCGGGCCTTAACCAGCTGGTGCGGATGCTTTGGATTGCCGAACACATGAGCACCGGGGATCTGAAAAACACCGCGTCGAGCCTGCTCTCGCGCCTTGACCGCGCCGACATTCCTGCCGCCACCCTGCTGGGCACCAGCAGCCCTTCGATCCTGGCCGACTTCATGGCCAGCTTGCCGGAGGATGAGTATCAAAATCGCGGCCTGGTGCTCCAGGACATTTACCTACTGCCCAACAAGCAGGCCTACCTGCCCTACCTGAAGCTCTGGATTGAGGGTTCGAAGAGCTACAAGCCGGCTGACTGGGTGGAGACTGCCCGGCAGAAATTCGCCGACTGGCGTGACAGCGTGTGACACGATGAGCAGGGCGATCGCACGCCCTGTTTTTCACGTTGCGGTGAGACGCATTGCACGGAGGCATGATGGATACCACCGCTGGCAATTCCGCCATGCCATGATTCTCACCAGCAAGGGCCGCCACCATGCTGCACACATTCGACCTGATCTTCTTCCTGTTTTTGCCCGTGATTGCGTTTGCCGTTTATGCCAAGGCCCTGCATGTCTGGTGGCGCGGGTCTCGCAACCAGGTTAAAGGGCACTTACCTAAGGCCTGGTTTTATGCCCTGACCAGTCTCGCCCTGATGGCGTCCCCCTTGGTCGAAGTCACCCATGTCTTCGATCAGATCGCCCTCTTTCAGCGCACTTTTCTTGCCTTTTGTGTCCTGGGTGGGGCAATGAGCCTGCGTGGCCTGGCATTTATTCATCAGCATGATAAACAACCCAGTAAGGCTCATTGCATCCAAGGGGGTGTGCTGATCTTGATCGGCTGGCTGTTGATCATCCTGCCCTTCATCACCACGGTGGAAGTACACGGGCCCTATTGAGCGGTGATCATGCTGCAACCCCGGTGATTGCGCTGGTTCCAGTTCTCGCATTTAGGATAAATTGATTGCAGAGTGGGCCGAAACCGTATAGATTTCATCAATATTCTAATAAAAAGAGCTTCAGTTAATGAGCCAGACCTCGATCGGTGTCTGTATTTTTGACGACACCAAATCTGCCCGAGACGGCTGGGCGTCAGTCAATGGCGAAGCCAGCTATCGCGTCACCGGGTTCCATGAGCTTGCCTCGGACAAGCTCTGGGTGACCAACCTGGACTTCCCTGATTTCAAGTCCCTGAACCTGCTCAGGCTCAAGCACCTGGCCCAGTCCCAGTACTTTCGCACCAAGCTCTCGCTGCTGCAGAACGAGTTCGGCATCGATGAGCCCAAGGAATTTGCGCGCTTCGTGTCCCAGCTGTTCAGCCGGGTAGCACGGTTGGGTGACATCCACCTGGGAATTGATCCGATGAAGTTCAATTACCGCTACACCCAGGCGGTCTCCTCAAAGCTCGATGTGCCTTCGCTTCACTCGCTTCCACGGGGCCTGAACCCGAATGAGGTGCAGCTGATCATCGATCACTCCACCCAGGAAAATCAGGCCATGACCGGGGTCAAGAAACCTGAGCGCTCCAGCGCCGTGGCGTTTTGCTACCCGCGCTTTACCTACGCCCGCTGGTTGCTGTCGCAACCCTATCCGATGGATCTGACCTGGAAAAAGGACAACCTGCACAAAGAGTGGAAAGTCGGGGTGCGTGAAGGCAAAACCACCAAGCAGACCGATGATTTCATCAAGATGATGGAAAACTACATCTTGAAGAGCAACAAAAGCATCTTCCTGCGCATCTCGATCCTGAGCCAAGAGCCGACCCATCGCGCTTTCGCCACCTTTGCTGCCGGATCACAAAGCCCTCGGGTGTGGGCAACCTACCCGGAAGTGCTGGAGTTGATGCGCTACAGCGAGCTGATGGTTTATGAATCGGCGAGCGTGGGTGCTGGGGTGCTCCAGGATGTACCGTGCATCGACAACCCGCTTTACAGCAATTGCATGAGCGCCGGGCTTTTCCTTGAGAATTACTACTGCGCGCTCATGGCCCCCATCGACAAGCGCAACACGGCATTGGGCGCCTACATGCGGGCTTACGATCGCATGGCGTGCGGTCGCGCTGCAGAGGCGTTCCACAACGCCGGTTTTGTGGTCGGTTCGTACAGCTCCGGCAGGATCATTGTGCTGATGCGTGAAGGCGAGCGTGAACGAGCTGAGAAGCTGGCCCTGAAGATTGGATTGATTCCGCCCTTCCCAGGAGAAGCCTCATGAGTTCCTTTGCCAAAAGCTACCTGCAGCTCGCCAACGACATTCAGCAAGACATGATCATGATCCCGATTCAGCAGCTGCAGCCCTCTGCGCGAGCCCTGAAGGTGCTCGAAGAGATGGATTCGCTGATCGACCATGACTACGAACGCCACACCAATAACGAGTTCGTCAAAAACCTCGTTACTGACGCCATGCTCAAGATGTGAGGAAAGACCATGAGCCTTAGCTTTACAGTTGCCTCCTGGATGAACAAGCTGCTCAAGAGCAGCGTCAACCATTACTGCCAGTTCGAAACGGCCAACGACGCCTTCACCATGGTCACCCGTGAGGGGGGCCTGATGACTGCCTACGAAATCAAGGGCACATTCGGCATCATGGGCCCTGACGCCACCCGTGCGCACATCGACTCGCTGGTGGACTCACTCTCCTCTGCGCTGAAACGACCGGGGCATCGCCTGCAGTTCGTCTTTCGCCGGGATCCGCTGAACTCCAAGCAAGCCCTGCGTAAATCGATCCAGGGCGCCATTCGCACGCTGTCCACGTTGAACATGGACTTGGAGCAGATGGTGCAGGAGCGCTCGGACAAGCTGGAGAAAAAGACTGTCCTGGAAACTTGCTTCCTGGTGATTACCACCTCTGAGCGCGCCCTACACCCGGACATTCTGGCAGGCTCCAAGAAGGAACGCGCCGAGAAGGCCAAGAAGAACGGCAACCTCAAGCCAGGCGAGTTCGGCCAGTCGCTGAATGTCGAGGTGCCGGGCATTGACATGGTGCACACCGGCTTCATGAACCAGATCATCTCGCGACTGGAAGAGAAGCTGTCGCTGCGCAAGATGAAAACCCACGAATTCCTGCACCAGATCCGTCGTCAGATCACCCAGTACGACACCAGTGACAGCTGGAGGCCCTACCTGCCGGGCGATCGCATGGCCGCTCGCCTGGAGCAGGACACCCCGGTCGACTCCGACATGTCGCACATCATGTTCCCCGATGTGGGTCAGCAGCTGTTCTCCAGGGAGCCGAAGATTGCGGCGGAGGACAACACCCTGGTCGATCTCGGTGACTGGAAGATTGCCCCGATCATGGTTGACCAGCGGCCACAGGATGCCAAGCCGTTTGCCGAGCTGTTCAGCTCTATCGACCGCAATGTGCCCTACCAGATGTCGCTGGTCATTGATTCCGGTCACGACAGGGTCTGCCAGCTGCTCTCGCGGCGCAAAACCTTCGCCTCGTTCATCTCGTTCATCTCCAGTGAGAACAAGTTGATTCGTGAGTCTGCCGAAGAGCTGCTGGAGACCGCCATCGAAAGCACCATGGTCTCGGCGCAAATCACCTTCTCCACGTGGGGTCGTGACATCGAGGAGGTGCGTCGCAACCGTTCCAAGCTGAAAACGGCGGTCGAGTCCTGGGGGCAAACCCAGGTCGTCGAGGAGCGTGGCGATGCGATCGAGGCCTGGTTCAACACCTTGCCCGGATTCTCGGCAGAACACCTGGCGACCCGCATCCCCCTGGAGGTGCTGGAAGCGCTGGTGATGAGCCCGATTACCCGCCCTGTTTCGCCGTGGTCTGACGGCACCATGCTGTATCGCACCATCGATGAGAAGCTCTTCCCCTTCCTGCCGGGCTCTGACCTGCAGACCGCCAACATGGAAGTGGTGTTTGCCCCACCTGGCTTCGGCAAGTCGTTCTATCTGGCCGCGTCGAACATGGGCCTGATTACCCGCCCAGGCAACGAAGTCCTGCCACGCATCGGGATTCTCGACATTGGCTTCTCCTCCGCGATGTTCGTGGAACTGGTGAAGGACTCCCTGCCGCCGCACATGAAACACCTGGCCCAGGCATTCCGCTTGGAGATGACCCCTGATTACGCGGTGAACTTCTTCGATACGCCACTGGGCTGCCAAAAACCCCTGAGTGTCGACCGTGAATACGTGGTCAACATGATGACACTGCTAACCACCCCAGCAGGCCGCAAGGAGCCGGTCGATCGGATGCCGGAGCTGATCTCCAGCCTGGTCGACGCGATGTACAATTACTTCTCCGAAGACAGGTACCCGCAGCCTTACGAAGTGGGCATGGATGAGCAGATCGACGAGGCCCTCAGAAACCACAATATCCGCCTGATGGGCGGTGAGTCCTGGTGGAAAGTCAGCCGACTGCTGTTTGACGAAGGCCTGTTCAACGATGCCAGTCAGGCGCAGCGCTATGCGGTGCCGACCCTCAACGATGCCACCACGGTGCTGTCGCAAGAGACGACCATCCGCGATGTGTTCGGGACTTCCAAGGTTGGCGATGAATCGCTGATCGATTACCTCAAAGTCATGATCATTTCGGCGGTCAACGACTACCCTATCCTCTCCCAACCAACGGTGTTCAGTATTGGCGAGGCGCGGATCATCTCCATCGACCTGATGAGTGTGGCCAAGGATGGTTCCGCCCAGGCCGAAAAACGCACGGCGGTGATGTACCTGCTGGGCCGCCAGATCATCTGCAAGGACTACTACCGCAAAGCGGAATTCACCCTGCCGGAAATTCCTGTTCATTTCCGTGATTACCACAGACGGGTCATCGAGAAGGATGAGTCTGTGCCGAAAAAACTGTGCATGGACGAATTCCACCGCACCACGGCTGTGCCGATGATTCGCAAGCAGGCCATTGTGGACATTCGTGAAGGGCGAAAATATGACGTTCACGTCACGCTCCTTTCGCAGCTGCTCAGTGACTTCCCTGAAGACCTGATCCAGTTGATCAACAACACCATCATCCTGTCCAAGGGCATTGCCGAAACTACCCTGGATGAAATCAAGGCGCGCTTCAGGCCGTCGAATGATGCGATCAAGCACATGAACCGCTGGCTGACAGGCCCAGGCGCAGAAGGTTCGAGCATGCTCTACCTCGGCGCGCTGAAAAGTGAAACGGCGCCTCGAATTGAGCAAGTATTGAGATTGACCCTGGGCGGGAGTGAAATCTGGGCCTATACCACCGTGCCGCAAGACGTGTCCCTGCGTCGTCGCCTGACGGTGAAAATCGGCCTGAACAACGCCCTGAAGGTGCTGACCGCCGCGTATCCGAACGGCTCAGCCAAAGCTGATATCCAGCAAATCATGTCGGAGAACTCGCTTGATGTGGTGGATTTTGAAGAGGATCAGACGATATTCGACGTATTGGTTGTGAGACTCATGAAGGATTATCGCGACCTGATTGATGCGGCCAAGATGCCAGTTGTCAAGTAACCCTTACTAAACTAATATAGCGTATATTGATGAAGGGCAAGAATATGTCCACGACACAGGTGATTTCATGAACCGTAAATTTTCCCTTGCTCTGAGCGTACTGGCGTTGAGCGCGGCCCTTGGTGGCTGCGCCAGCAACCAGACGGCGCGTTCCACCAATGTCCTGGTGACACCCCCTGTGAATCCCCTGGATGAGCTCAGGGCTGTCGCCATCGAAACCCGCGATGAGCTGCGCCTGCTGGCCAAGGTCAATGACGCCGTGAGTGCGCCATCCCTGACCAAGGAGCAGCATGCGCAGATGTACTTCCAGTCCACCCATGTTCCCAAGGGCTTCGAGCGCATAGCGAGTTTCTCCTACACCGGCACGGTCACCAAGACCGCCGAAGCCCTGGCCAAGATGGCGGGCTACAAGTTCCGCAAGCCCAGCGTCAACATGCCCAACGAACCGTGGGCCACCATCAACATTGTCAACCAGCCGCTCAACGATGCCTTGCGTGAGCTTGGCGTTCAGTCTGGCTCATCCATCCGTGTGGAAGTGCTTGAGCAGGCGAACGTGATCAACCTGGTTTACAAAAAATAAGAGGCACGCATGATGTTCAAGCCCCTGCTGCTGGCTCTGGCGATCGGCGTGGCGGTTCCTGCCGCCAATGCTGACGAGATGACACCTGGCGTTCAGTTCGATAACTCCAGCCTTCAAGAGCTGCAATCGCTTCACTACTACAAAGACATGCCGCTTGCCGGCGAGGATGATCTTGCCAACAAGCGCCATGAAGCGATGCGTGAAGCGGCTATGGCAGTGGGCGCCCAGAACGGTTACGTTGCGGAAATGAACAAGCTGCGCAAGCAGTTGAACTCCGAGTCCAAGATCTGGGACATGCAATTTGCATTCAAGGACTTGATGCGCCTGGCAGCGCCGGGAGAGAAATCCCTGTATTTCCTGCCACCGGTCATTCATGAATCCAATGATGTCACGGCGCATTCCGACGACAACAACCGCATCAAGGTTTCCGGCAAGTACTACGACATTGTCAAAAAGGAGCGGCTGGTGACGGCCCCGCCAGACTGGCGCGAGTACCTGCTGATTGATTTGCCGGTGGACGTGTCGAAGCCTGTGGGGGCTTTGCTCCCAAAAACACCGCAAGAGCAGCAGTTGTGGTCGGACTGGATCTCGGAAGGCTGGGAATCAGGCGTGCTCCAGGCCAACGCCGAGATGACCTCGCGTATTCGCAACCTCGGTTCTGACATCAATGGCATGATCCGTTACCTCAGGCTGGTCAAGGAGCGCAAGATCGAGCCCTCCTACGTCGCCTCGCAGTACATGGGCCGCGTCAATTCGGGTGATCGCATGCACCTGAACCAGCGTACCTTCGCGATTACCGCGCCCGCATCGTTCAACGGCGATGAGAAGCAATGGGTGCCGCTTGATCTGGATCCACGTGGTGGCTACCGCACCCCTGATGAGGTTCGCGCCATCAACCAGGGCCAATAACACGGCAGCACCAAATACCGACAAACCCCAACAAAAATAATAAAAGGGGATGTACATGGAGGACTTCATTGTCCCAGTTCCGCCGCGCATGAACTCGGCGGAACACGTCAACGAGCTGCTGTACCAGATGGTGCAGATGGGCGGGTCAGACCTTTTCATCATCGGCTCGGGGGAAATCTGGGTTTCGCGCTACGGTCGGAAAGTGAAGCTGACCAACCGTCGACTGACCGACAATGAAGCCCGCGACCTGATCATTGCGCTGTACAACACCAACGCCCCTTCCATGCTCGGGGCCGCGCAGCCGATCAACGATGCCCATGAGTTTTACCGCGAGGTCAATGGCGAGCGTAACCGCTTCCGCTTCCGCCTCAACGCGGTTGGCTGCCTGCGCAATGGTCGCAAGAGCATGACCATTACCTTGCGCACCATCCCCACCACCCCGCCGCACTGGGAAGTCTACGGGGTCGAGAAAGAAATCATCGAGGTTACACGGGCCCTCGACCAGGGCCTGGTGCTGGTGGTGGGCGCCACGGGCAACGGCAAGTCGACCTTGTTGGCCTCCATTCTGCGCGACCGCATCGAAGGGCCAAACAGCCACACTAACCTCGTGACCATCGAGCACCCGATTGAGTTTGTCTACGACGCCATTGAAAAAACCAACTCACTGGTGACCCAGCTTCAGGTCGGCAATGACGTGACAGGCTTTCACGACGGCGTGGTCAACTCGCTGCGCATGGCGCCCAACGTGATCCTGGTAGGGGAATCCCGCGACCTGGAGACTGTGCAGGCTTCCCTGGAAGCGGCGATGACAGGCCACGGGGTTTTCTCCACGGTGCACGCCAACAACGTGCCTGAGACCTTCCAGCGCCTGGTTTACGTGTACCCCAAGGACATGCAGCAGCAGGCACGACTTGATGTGCTGCAGCCCATGAAAATGATTGTGGCCCAGCGCCTGATTCCGACCATTGATGGCAAACGCACCGCCATTCGGGAAGTCATGATTCTCGATCAGGACGACAAGGACAGGATGATGGAGTCCGACAATATCGCCTCGGCGGCGTTCAAGCTGCTCGACTCCAGGGGTCGTCCGATGATTGAAGACGCTGAGGAGAAGTACCGGGATGGCATCATTTCCGAGGAAGTGATCAAGCGCATGCGCATGAACTACAAAGCGATGAAGAAAAACCTGGGTTGACCTAGCGCGGGTCACTTCGGGCCCGCTCTATTTTAGGATTTCGATATGCCAGCACATTACATCACCCGCAGGCCGAAGTTGGGCCCCATCGACGCGCAAGCGGTTTATCCCATTCTGCTGTGGATGATCCACCCACGGGTGTGGACAGCCTACATCCTTGTCGGCGCGATCCTGTTCCTGTGGATGCTGTCGCGGCGGGGCATCACCATTTCAATGATGATGAGAATTTTTCGCCGATGGATTGTCGGCAAACGGCGCCAGATTCGCTCGCCCTGGCGGCGACCAATGGCTTTATGAGCATATTGGTTTCCTGACCAATATATGGCATAAACAGCTATGCAATTTTCAATATTGATAATAAACTACAGCAATTAAAGATAAGAGGACATCCACAATGCCCCGCAAGCTGAAACTACTGACGGCTGCGCTCATCGGTGCAGCATGCTCAAGCGCAGTGCACGCTGAGCTTTACATCTCCCCCGTCGTGCGGGACAGCGTGTCTTACCAAAAGCCCACCGATGTGCCGGCGCCAGCGCCCTCTTTCTCTGACCTGACCAAGGCCCCGGCGCCGTACAATCCCGCGCCCGCCGTCCCTGTGCCCGCGCCAGCCACGCAGAAAGTGGTCGGCACCTCGACCGTGCATGGCAAATTCGAGATGGAATCGACCAAGCGCACCGGGGAAATGTCGTTCGGCAAAAACGTGCCGCTGTTTGCTGCGTTGGAAAACCTCGTGCCCAACAGCAAGTCGTGGTCGATCGTGTTCGAACCCGGCACTGAAAACACCCCGGTTTCCTGGCGCGATGCCGCCAACTGGCACGATGCCGTTGACCAGATCTCCAAGAACAACCGCCTGGTCATTGCGGTAAACGACCAAGGCAAGCGCATTTCGGTTTCCCGCACTGCCGGCATGGCGCAAAAACTCGCGCAGCCTGGTGCCCAGGTGTGGACGTTGAAGGCCGGCAAGTCGTTGCGCGAAAACCTCAACGACTGGGCGGCCAAGGCCAACTGGCAGATCGACTGGTCGAAAACCGAAATCAACTACCCCATCGACCATACTGCCACCCTGGTCGGCCCGTTTGTGGGCAAAGGCGGTGTGCTGGATCGCGTGTTGAGTGCGACTGCCGATCGGCAAACGCCCCTGACCGGTCGCTTCTATCGCGGCAACAGCGTGGTGGTTATCACCGAAGCCGGATACAGCCCAGAGCATCAGCCGGGCACTCCGATGACTGATACCGAAGCCTATTAATTGAGGGATGTATCCATGATGTTCAAGAAGATTTTCAGCTTTTCAGCCCTGGCTGCCGCGACCTTGTCAGCTGGCTGTACGGTTGTGGATAGATCCTATGACCAAGGCCGCCAGGATATGCGCGACCTGAAGTCTTCTGTCACTGATGCGCGCAAGATGAAGGCCAGTGCTGTCGATGAAACGGACGGCATCTGGCTGGGCGGTGACCCGTTCCACGTCTCCCAGGAAGAAAATGCGCCGGCAGTGCTCAAGCGCGTGGTTTCGGTCAAGCAGCTCGACCCGATCTCCGCGTCGGACATCATCAGCATGATCAGCAGTGACCTGGGCGTGAAGATCCTCATGACCCAGGACGCCATCGACTACACCAATGGTGTGGTGGCGGCGAAGAAGGAAGACCGCTCTGCCGATGCCACCCCTGCGGGCATGGGCGTGCCACCGCCGCCGATGAGCGAAGAAAGCATCTTCAAGGCCATGAGTGCGGGCACCGAGGCCGGCTCCAAGATCACCTTTACCCTGAACTACAAAGGCACCGCAGCCGGCCTCCTGGATTTGGTGGCCACCAAGGCGGGGCTGTTCTGGAAGCATGAGAACGGCGAGATTGTGCTGCGCCGCTACGAAACCAAAACCTTCATCCTGGATGTCGCGCCAGGCGCGGTTGAGTTCGAATCGGAAATCAAATCCGACCTGTCGACCAACGGCTCCAGCGGCGAAAGCTCTTCGACATCAGACTCGGTGCACACGGTCAAGTCGACCATCAAGACCGACTCGGCCTTCAAGGCGGTGCAGAGCGGCGTGCAGTCCATGCTCAGCTCGGGCGGCTCGCTCGCCATTGCCGAGTCGACGGGCAGCATGACGGTCACCGACACTCCTCAGGTGCTCAGACGCGTTGACGGCTACATCAAGACCCAGAACGCCATCGCCAGCAAGCAGGTCGCGATCAAGACTGAGATCTACGAGATTTCGTCCGACGAAAATGGCGATTTCGATCCGCAGCTGTCGGCCCTGTACGACTGGGGTGACCTGAAGCTGGGCATTTCGGACGATACCCTGACCTTCTCCCGAGGCGGTCATGATAGCGCGTCCGACAACAAGTTCTCCGGTGACTCCAAGGCGGCGATGAAGCTGCTGCGCACCAACAAGAACGTGACCCAGGTTACCAGCTCGACCATCTACGCGCAGAACGGAGAACCCACCCCCTTCCAGCAGCTGGATGAAATTGGCTACCTGGCGGAAGTGCAGATCGAAACGGCGGGCGCCAGCACCGACACCGCCTCCGACTCGAACCTGGCCACGCTCAAACCGGGCAAAACCAGCCAGGGCTTCTCGATGACCATCATCCCCCGGATCAACTCCGAGGGCCGCGTGCAGATGAAGCTGGCGATGGATTCCTCGCGCCTGAACTCGATTGACGCGTATGGCTTGGACGGCGGAGCCCAGATTCAAACGCCAAACCGCTCCACCAACAAGTACAACCAGCTGGTCACCGTGAAAAGCGGCCAACCGCTGATGATTGCGGGTCTGGAGCAAACGGCCAACAAGTCCACCATTGAATCGATGTTTGGACGCAAAACCTGGCTGCTGGGCGGTTCCCAGGCGGGGGGCAAGAAAAAGGTTATGACCATGATCGTACTCACCCCCTACATCTTGCAAAAATAAGGGGCACCCATGGAGCGCATCTTTGATGTAGGGGGTAAACGTTTCATTACCGGTCTTGAGTGGGTTCCACTGACCGGTAAGGACGTGAACCTGGCTGCGAAGGTAAAGGCAAAGAGTGCCGGGGTGCGCTTCGGCGTGCTTCGCACCATTGAAATTGAAGAAGTCAGCACGGTGAACCAGGTGGGCTTGTCCCACCAGAAGCTCAAGGGCGTCTTCTACTCGGCGGCGGGCCACCTGGCCAGTCACCACCAATCGTTCATCTCGATCGAGAAGCTCGGCGATGACAGCTACTGGCTGTGCGTCGCCCAGGATGGGCGCGTGCTGCCGGGGTTTGACACCATTGCGTCCAGCGCAGAAATCAAGACGCTGTTCCAGGAACTATCGCAAGAGATTTCCCTGGATTACATGAAGCTGCTGATGCAATCGGCAGTGGCCATGGAGCTCGATCTTGACACCTTCAGCCTGTCCAACATCACCAACCAAAGCCCGCTGGACGCGTTGGCCGAAGAGAGTCCGGGCGAAAGCGCCAAGATCAGGAACCTGATCGGCATTCCGAGTGCCGTGTACCTGGGTGCGGTGCTGGTGGCGGTAGTGGCGCTGATGGGCGGCATCTGGAAATACCAGGAAATTCAGAAACAGCGCGAGCTCGATGCGTTGATTGCCCAGGATCAAGCCGATCTTGGCAAAATCGAATCCCAAGTGACCGTCGAGAAGGTGATTGCCAAGGGCCCGACTGATGAAGAGCTGTTGCGCCGTGCACGCCAAGAGGAAATCACCTGGCTGCGCGATGATTTCAACCGCCTGAACACCCTGCCGGCGCTCAAGCAGTTCTACTTCCTGAACAAGGAATTGCCACGCTTCATCAATGGCTGGCAGTTGGCAACCGTGCACTTTGACGCCGAAAACAGCAAGCAGATGTCCGCGCTCTGGGTGCGCCAGTCCTATGGTACCCCACAGCTGTTGCGCCAGGCGTTTGGCAGTGAAGTGTCGATGTCGTTCACGCCGGACATGGGCAAATCGCGCACCGGGCACAAGATTTCGCTCGGGTCGCGGGGAATCGATGATATTCTTGGATATCTCCGGAGCAGGGGCATTGGCCACCAGGCTTTCGCGACGGATTTGTTCAACAACAAGCTTGATTTTGTCTCGACGGTTACCCAGCAGAAAGACCGCAAGCAACCGATTGAGGGCCTGAAAAACCCTTCGATGACAAACGTGGCGCAACTGGTGATGAAGACCCGTCAATTTGACATTACCGGTGACAACCTGGATCGCTTTACCGTCCTGATGGGCGTGTTGCAGCGAGCGGAAAACTTCCTGCCCGAGTCCATCGAACTGAACCGTTCGCAATCGGCTGTGAAATGGAAACTGACCGGCACTTTGTACGAAGAATGAGGAAATGATGAAAAATACCTTCAAGAAAAACCTGATTGCAAGTGCCCTTCTCGCCCTCGCATCTACCCATTGCTTCGCCGATGTTGCCGGTGCGGGGGCCTCGCTGCCGCCTCCACCGCCACCACCCCTGCCTCAAGTGCAGGCGGTCAGCGCGGAGAATCCTGTGGCGACGCCGACCCTGGCCAAACCTGCGCCCACGGTGGTCAGTGGCGGCGCGGCGCTGGAATCGCTGAAGTCCGAAGAGCTGGCGCCTGCGACCCTGTACAGCAAGACCACTCGCGAGCAGCAACTGGAATTGCAGACCTCCGAGAAAAGCTCGAAAAAGCTCGATGACCTCAATCGCCAGCGCGAACAGGCCGATGCTGAGCTGGCGATTCTGAAAATCCAGCAGGAAAAAGCCCGCACCGAGAGCGAGATCCGCAAACTCAAGGGTGAGAAGCTGCCGAGTGAAATCCAGGCCGCCGCTCAACAGGCCACCGCGAATGCAGCGCCTGCGGCTAAAAAGGTCAAATCCCCCCTGGAGATGGTGTTCGTCACCCAGATCTACGGTTTCAGTGGCGAAGAGGTGGTGACGGTCTATTACAACAACAGCATCGTCAAGATCAAACGCGGCCAAACCGTTACCGATGGCGTGCGAATGGATCGTGTCCTGGACAATGGCGCCGTCTTCTCCTACAAGGGCAAATCGCGCACGGTCTTGCTGACCACCGAAAAGCAGGCGGAAGCCCGCTCGTTTACCGAGGTGGATAAGAATGAGGGCAAAACCCCCGTTCAATTCAACGGTATCAACGGGATGAATGGCATGAATGGCATGAATGGGATGAACGGGATGATGAATCCAGGCTTTCCGTCCGAGCCAGTGACTTACCCGCAATAACCTGATAACCCGATAGCGGTTTACCAGCGGTCAGCCCGAGTAACATCGGGCTGGCCTTTTTCAATTTCAGGATTTTAGTGCTTTAGATCACAACTCTTTTAATGTATATTGACCAAAACCGGGAACATACCTGGCCAGTAGAATAATAACAAGAGAGCTGGCGATGAATTTTTTTCGCAGGAAGAAGCCTGAGAGCACTGCTCCGGCTGCACAAGTCACTGCAGCACCTCAGAACAAGACCGCTGAACGCAACGGCGCCGAGATCCAGAATCGTTCTGGAGAGCCTGCCTACAAGGTAATCTCCAAGAAAGAGGATATTCCGCCCTACTCCGCCGTTCTTTCCATCAGTGGCGGCCCTGTTTCGCTCAGCCCTGAGCTGCAGAAAAACTACGCCGTGCTCCTGGTGAGCTCGGAAAGCAAGCAGGTCGAGGTCATTTGTACGCTGGATGTGATCAAGCGCGCTGGCGTTGATGACGAGTACATGGCGATCGTCGACCGCCTCAAGCGCCTCGGCTATGTCCGGGCCCGCAGCAAGCACATTGCCCGCCCGGAAATCCTGCAGATCATCTACGAGCTGACGGAGCAGCGTCGCTCACTGGAAGAGCAGCAAAAAGCCGCCACCGAAATCCAGAAAAGCTTTGATGAATTGTTGCTGCGCGCCGTAAAACTCGGGGCGAGCGATATTCACATGGAGGTTCGTCGCGATCAGGCCCAGGTGCGCATGCGCGTCAACGGCGACCTCGGTGACCCCGAGCCCTGGGCCGTGCGCAATGCCAACGTCATGGCCGGCGTTATTTACATGGTAATTGCCGACGAGAAGGACACCGCGTTCGACTCGTCTCGCCCCCAAGATGCGATCATCGACCGCGATCTGGGTGATGGCGGTCGCATTCGCGTCCGTCTGGCCACCTTGCCAGCCTATCCTTCCGGCTTCGACATGATCATGCGTCTGCTCAAGATGGGTCAGACAGGTGAAAACATCCACCTCGACCGGCTGGGCTACAACAAGGAACAACTGACCAAGACCCGCCGTGCGGTCGCCAAGCCCGTGGGTGCGATTATCATGGCCGGTACCACCGGTTCGGGTAAGTCCACCTCGCTCAACGCCATGCTGGCGGAAAAAATTGCGGCTCACGGCGGTCGCATCAAAGTCATCACCGTGGAAGATCCACCTGAATACCTCCTCAGCGGTGCCACCCAGGTGCCTGTGGTGCGTTCGCGCTCGGCGGCCAAATCCGGCGATGCCAAGGAAAACCCGTTCGCTGCCGCCGTGCGCGCCACCATGCGAAGCGACCCTGATATCATCATGGTCGGCGAGGTTCGCGACCATTCCTCGGCAGAACTGCTCATCCACGCCGTGCAATCGGGCCACCAGGTCTATACCACCACGCACGCGGGCAGCGGTATCGACATCATTGGCCGCTTGCGCTCTCAGGGCATCCCAGACGATGTGCTGGGCAGCCAGAACTTTGTCACGGCCTTGATGTACCAGGCCCTGCTGCCGGTTGTTTGCCCGCATTGCTCGACCACCATCGACGCATTCAAAGAGACGGTGAGCACTGAGGCCGAAGAAGAGCTGGTGGTGCGGCTCTATCGCCACCTGGGTAACAACCAGGTGGAGAATATCCGCTTCCGAAATTACGACGGTTGCCCAAAGTGCAAGAAAGGCGTGATTGGTCGTACCGTTGCGTCCGAAGTCATTCTGCCGGATGCCTTCATGCTCAGGGCCTTCCGCGATCGCCAGGATATCGATGCGGCGATGTACCACGCCTACCTGGGCGGCAAGGTGGCCTTGCACCATGGCATTGATAAGCTGATCCAGGGCCTGGTGGATGTGCGCGATGTCGAGACCAAGCTCGATCGGATCTCTGCCCTGCAAGAACTCCAGGCTTCGGTGCGTCACTTCGTCCATGTCAGCGGGATTGAAAAAACGCTCAAAGATGCTTCGGTGTTGACTGAACCGTCGAATGGCGAAAGCGCGATTTACGTTCCCAACAACGAGCTGATCCTGCCTGATTCGGTGACCCGCCCTAAAGAGGCTCCAGCACTGATCCTGCCTGCGCACATGAGTGCTCCGGCAAGTGACGCGCCAATTTCGCTGGAGAAGTCTTCTCCTGTGCAACCTGAAGTGCCTGCAAGCGCGCCCTCTGAATCGATTGTCACCCCGGTGCCACAGCTGGAGGTTTCAGCAGCAGTGGCCGCTGAGCTGGCTGTGGCGACGCCTGAGGCCGAACAACCGACAGCCAGCCTGGTTGCCGATGCCCAGCCGGAGGCTCCGCTAAACGAAGCAGAGCAGCCTCAAGTGGCTGTTGTTAGCGCTGTAGCGGCAGAGGAAGCTGAAGCAGTGATGCCAGCAGTGAGCCCAGCAGAGCTGGTTGAAGTCGAAGAGACTGAAGCCCAGCCACAGCCTGTCAGCGTCATTGAAACCGTTGTGGTCGAGCCTGAGGCAATCGCGGCCACAGCGGTGGAAGCCACTGCCGAGGTTATCCAGGCAGAACGCGAGCCGGACGCCCTGATGTCCGTGGTCAAAGAACCAGCTGCCGTGGCGCCTGTGGTCGAAGAGTTGGCAGTCGAGGCACCTCAGGCCGAAGAAGTGGCAGTTCAGGCGCCTGTGGTTGAAGAGTTGGCGGTCGAGGCACCTGAGGCCCAAGAAGTGGCAGTTCAAGCCCCTGTGGTCGAAGAAATGCCAGTGCAGGCCACCGTGGTCGAAGAACCAGCTGCCCAGTCGCCTGTGGTCGAAGAGTCGGCGGCTCAACTGGCTGAAGAGCCGGCTGACCAAGCACCCGTGGTCGAAGAACCTGAGGTTGCCCAGCCGGAAGTCGCGGTCAAGTTTGACTGTGAGGCGGCATTCCTTGAAGCCCTTCAGGCAGTGCTGGAAACCGAGGTGGCCCGCAACGGCTTCAGCCTCAGCGCAAGGTTCATGAAAGGTCGCTTGTCGGCACCCGCTATCGCCGCCCTGCTGGCCAGTGAGTTGGTGCCTGCACAACTGGCAGCAAACCTGCAGGATGCTTTTGGCGCCCTGACCTCTGATGAGCAAGGCCGGGTGTTTGGCTTGAGCCTTGAGCAGGTGCAAGCCTTCCTGGATGCCAGGCTGGCTACCCAGCAGCCTGTGGCGGTTGCCGATCCGGTCGAGCCACAGCCTGCCGCCGAGAAGCCTGCTGCACCGGCAAAAACCCGAAAATCCCCCACCGTGGTTGCGTTGAAATCCGGCACCGCTAGCAAATCTCGCAGCAAGAAGCCTGCGGCAAGCGAGGCGGCGCCAGCCCCCGCCGCCGAGGTGGACACCCCTGCTGCAGCGGGTGGCGAACCGACCGGGGACGTTTCGGCTAAACCGGCGCGGGCCTATAAGTCGAAATTGCTTGCCGGGGCCGGCACTCCCCCTGAGCAAGCGCCCAAAGACAATGTGAAAAGCCTGGATGTTGCCCGCGCCCAAAAAACCAAGGGCCAGGCGGCAACCAAAACCCCTGGAAAGGCCGCTGCGAAACCGACCGCGAAAACTGGCGCCAAGCCGGCAAGCAAGACGGCAGCCAAAAAGCCAGGAAAAACTGATTCGAAAGACCAGTCCGAAGACTAAACCTTCGGGCTACTGATGGAGTTTGGAGCCTGCTATGACATTCACTTTGGCGGCAAAAGAGTGGTGGACAAAGTTTCAGTTTGGCGCTGATGCGCGCAAGAACATGTACCAGTCCTTCCTGGATTACCTCCAGCAGGGCGTGGCCATCAACGACATCGTGACCGACCTGGCGGTTTCGATCAAGAAAGCCAAGGCTGGGCGGTTCATGTACCAGGTGACCATCCTCGAAGACATTTCCCTGCAAATGTCTTCAGGGATCGAGTTTTCCGAGGCCCTTGCCAGATGGGTGCCTGCTAACGAAGCAATGTCCGTGCGAGCGGGCATGCAAAGTGGTGATCCCATCAGTGGCATGCAGAACACCATCGACGCGGTGGGCGCCGCTTCGGAAATGAAGTCGGTGATTGTGAACAAGCTCTCGTACCCGGTGGTGCTGGTGTTTGCCCTGATTGGGCTGATTTACTTCTTTTCCCTGAAAATCATCCCGCGCATCGCCGAAGTTATTGACCCAAGCCTGTGGCCTGAGAACTCCAAGAGCATGTACTCGACTGCCACGTTCGTGCATGACAAGGGAATCTTTGTCGGCCTGGCGCTTGTGGCGCTGTGCGTGTTGATAGGGTGGAGCTTGCCAAGAACGACGGGCACGGTGCGCAAGTACCTGGACATGTTCCCGCCCTACAGTTTTTACAAGGCCTTTCACAGCGCCAACCTGCTGATCTCGCTTGCGGCCCTGATGCGCTCGGGGGTGCCATTTGTGGATGCCATGGGGCAATTGAGCAAATACTCAGAGCCTTATCTGCAAGACCACCTGGATCGCATGATCGTCAATATCGCCGATGGACATTCGCTGTCCGAATCCATGGACACTGGCTTGCTGTCGCAGGAAATGATGGTCAGTGTGCACATGATGAGCAATAACGCCAACTTCCAGCAGGCCATCAATGAAATCGGTCGGCAATCGGTCAAGCGAGGCATCGAGCGGATCACGGTGATTTCAAGCCTTATCAACGCAGGCGCCATGTTCGGCATCACGGCCTATGTAGGCTGGATTTACTATTGCTTCAACGCAGTGGCCAATGCCATGGGGCAGGCGGCGAACGTCTGAATGCATTGTCAAAAAGCCAATATGTACGGACATCAAAAAAGAATCCTTTTAACGTATATTGGCTTGAATGAAACGATTTAAGGTGATATTGTTTTAACCGTCACCCAACAACAATAAAAACAAGAAGGTGTAATGCTATGAAGCTAAATTTCCGTCGCCAAGCCGGTGCGACCTTGATCGAAACCATGATGGTTGTTGCACTGATGGCGGTGATTACCATCGGCGCCCTTGTCTACTTCAACTCGGCGAACGAATCGTCCAAGGTTCAGGAAGCCACGGCAAGCCTCACGGCACTCACTTCGGTGATCCGCAACCAGTTCGCCACCCAGGGTGACTACACCGGCCTGACCGCCGACGTCGCCATGCGCTTCGGCAACGTCCCAGAAAGCATGCTGGTTCGCACCGGTACTGGTGGCGCTTCGGGTACCGCCTCGCGCTTCCGCCACCCTTGGAACCAGAACGTGGGCGCCGTGACCATCGCCACCGACACCACCAACGTGGCAGGTGACAGCTTCACCGTTACCTTCACCAAGGTTCCAGCGGCCACCTGCGTCGACCTGATGACCCGCACCTTCCGCCACTTCGACAAAGCGGTTGCAGGCACCACCACTGTGACCACCGTGGCACAAGCCACCAGCGGCTGCGGCTCTTCGGGCGAAGTCTCGATGTCCTGGACTGCACGCTAACAAAAAATCAGGGCAGCTGAGGCTGCCCTTTTTTTTCGCTTACAGAAAAGGCCTGAAGATGCACGCAATCAATTCGCCCTTTGAGACTGTGACAGACCTTTACTTGCCTATTGAAAACCCGAAGGCTGGCTACAGTTATCCCGGAAGACGACCGCTTACCCCCGAAATGCACTCAGGTGCACTTTTTTTGGTTGAGCAGGCCAAGAAAAAACGCCTTGAAGACTGCACCTTGTCTGACGGCAGGGTAGCCTTCCGCTGCACCTATTTCCCGAGCGCCAATGGCGAATGGTACATCCTGCGGAAAATGCCTTCGGAGATCCTTTCCATGAAGGATCTGGGTATACACCCGGCGATTGCCCATCACCTGACGTCAGAGCGCATGAACAAAGGCGGCCTGATCATCGTATCGGGCAACCCAGGCAATGGTAAATCAACCACCCTGGCGTCCATCATTGTCGAACGTCTGAAGCGCTTTTCAGGCATCTGCATCACCATCGAAGACCCGATCGAGATGCCCTTGCAAGGTGACCATGGTGGAGGCATCTGCTTCCAAAGACCTGTTTCCGGCGAGGAAGAGTTTGCCCAGGCGATTCGCGGGGCGCTGCGCGCCTACCCGGCCAAGACCAATGCGATGATGATGATCGGTGAGGTCAGGGATACTGAAACGGCGGCCCTGGCCCTGCGATCGGCGGTTGACGGTCGACTGGTGCTGCTGACCATGCATGCCGGTAACATCATTCAATCCATTCAGCGACTGTGCTCAATGGCGGCCCGCACCATCTCCGCCGAAGAAGTCAGGGAATTGCTGTCGTCGAGCTTTCGCATGGCCCTCCATCAGCAGCTGGTGACCCCGCCTGGCGCTGCCAAGGCCAGGCTGGTGGTTGACGCCCTGCTGGATACCCAGGCCGTGGCCGGTACCATCCGCGCCCGGAATTTGCCGCTCGATACCCTGAAGAACGATCTGCTGCAGCAGCGCAAAGCGTTCCAGCTCAACCTGCCCATCGAGCTTCGCAAGCTGGATTGATCACCCATCCCCAACAAGGCCTGCCATTGAGCAGGCTTTTTTCATGGGCATTACGCCGGGCGCATGATCATCTCGTACTCATACAGGGTCAGGTCTTCGACCAGCTTGCGCAGCATGTCGAGAACACGGTTTTCAGTCTTCTTTTCCTGCCATTGCCCATGCTTGGACTCACTCAGCGCCCTGCGCTCTTCCACCAGGTGCGGGCACAGCTCGGCGAGCGTGGTGTCATACATTTCCTTGGCCAGGATGCCCGCCGCGATGAAGATCTGCGGCACGGAAATGCGATCATTGAAGCTGTAGGCCATCTCTTCCAGGCTCTTGCCGCTGATCATCCACTGACTGAGGTTGCTGATATCCGTTTCGGACAGTTTGTGTTTTTCTTTGAGGGGTATGATTTTCATTGTTATTGATCCAAACAGGTTTTCTCCCATGTTATTCTAAACCTATCTGCCCAGAATGATAGTTTGCAAGCATTCCATTTAGGGCTATATTGTCAATTTCAGAGCGAACGCCACCTTGAAACCACTTCATTTCGGACTCTATGACGTAGAATCCACAGGACTCTCCCACCATCATGACCAGATCTTGCAGTTTGCCGGTCTGAAGGTCGACCAGGACTTGAATATCATCCCTGGCAGCGAACTGGTGATCGACGTCAAACCCCGAGCCGATGTTGTGCCAGGGCCCAAGGCATTCGCCATTCACGGTATTTCCATCGAGTCCCTGCTCAAGAATGGCGTGACTGAGTGGGAAGCGGCAGGCCGTATTCGCGAGTGGTTTATGGGATCTAACGTTCCTTCGATGATGATAGGCTTCAACTCGCAGGGCTACGACGACGAGATGGTGCGCAATGCCTTCTACCGCACCATGATCGACCCTTACGAGCACGAATGGCGAAACGGCAACACCCGTGGCGATGCCATGCGCCTGATCATGCTGGCCTTTGCATTGCGCCCGGAAACCCTGCGCTGGCCGATCAACCCGGCAACCGGTCGCTACACCCTTAAACTCGGCGATCTGTGCGCCGAGAACGGCATCAAGCTTGAGTATGCGCACGATGCCCGTTTTGACGTGATGGCAACACTCGACCTGCTGCGCCTGGTCAAGAAAAACAGCCCCAAGCTGTTCGACTACTTCCTGAGCCTGTCGGACAAAACGGTTGCCAGTGACCTGGTGCTTCAGCGCAAGCCGTTGGCTGTCATCAATTCGTTCTTCCCGCGTGAGCAAGGGCACCTGTCGGTCATGCTGCCGGTGATCATGGACAGCGTGCAGAACAAGACCAAGATGTGGAGCATTGACCTGCGCGAGGATCCCACCGAGCTGCTCAGCCTGTCGCCGAGCGAAATCAACCGCCGCATGTTCACCAGCATCAACGACCTGGGCGACGGCGAGGGCATCACCTCGATTCGCGCCATTGCCCTCAACAAGCAGCCCCTGGTGTGCGCGCTCAACATCTTCAATCAACGCCAGGACGTTCTGCAGCGCGCTGGCCTGGACATCGAACGCTGCCTGAAGCACGCCGCCATGATCGAGGCCGACCCAGGCTTCAGGGAGCGGCTCCAGGAAGGCATGAAGAGCACCTTCCCGCCCTGTGAGGACGTGTACGAAGGGATCTACAGCCTGGGCATGTTCGGGCGTGACGAGCAGAACCTGCGCTCCTCCCTGCGCCGCCCGGTGCAGACCCAGGGGCTCGAAGGCCTGCAGCCCAAAATCATCAGCACCGACCCCCACCAGCTCGCCACCCTCAATGCCAGGGATCGCCTGCGCGCCTTTGACCTCACGTTGCGCGCCAAGTGGGCCAACCATGCCGATCAGGTCATTGCCCTCGACAAATACACCCCCGAAGAGCTCAGTGAGTGGGTCAAGCACCTTGAGAATGCCTGGTTCAAGGAGAACCCTCCGAAGAACGCCCGCAACTACGCGATGTACCAGGCCGAGCTGCTCGAAGTGCGCGCCAGCATGGTGCTCACCCCTGATCAGGAGCGTGCTGTCAAGCAAATGGAGGCATTCGTGGAGCAGAACCTTGCCATGATCGAATCGCTCAAGGAGCTGAGTGCCGAGTTGCAGAACAAAGCAACCTCCCCGGATGCTGCTCGCACCGAGATCGGCATGATCGAATCCGATCGGAAAAACCGTGAATCCCGACATAACGTCACGGGAATCGACTATCAGCCCTGATGGTCAGGGTTAGCCATCACGTCCACCTGGCCCCACCAGGTGGACATTTTTTTTCAGCCTGGAGATTTTCTCGATGAAACAGTACCTCGACCTCTTAACCCACATTCGTGACGAAGGCACCCTGTTGGAAAACCGCACGGGGGTGAACACCCTCAGCGTTCCGGGTGCAATGATGCGCTTCGACATGCAGGCGGGCTTTCCGGCTATCACCACGCGCCGCTTGCCTTTCAAGACGGCAATGGGCGAACTCGTAGGCTTTCTGCGCGCCACCTCCAGTGCAGCAGGTTTTCGCGCCCTGGGATGCAAGGTCTGGGATCAAAATGCCAACGAGAACCAGGCCTGGCTGAACAACCCTTACCGCGAAGGGCATGATGACCTGGGGAAGATCTATGGTGTGCAGTGGCGCAAATGGCCGGCTTACAAGCGTCTGAAAAAGACCGAGCTGGCGAAAATCAATGATGCCTTGAGCCGTGGCTACACGATTCTGGCCGAATTCAAGAACCCGGAGAATGAAGACTGCGTGGTGCTGTACAAGGAAATTGACCAGGTGCGTGAGTGCCTGGACAAGATCATGCACAACCCGCAGGACAGACGCATCATTTTCCACGGCTGGAACCCGGCAGACCTTGAAAGCGTGGCCCTGCCGAGCTGCCATGCCTGGTACCAATTCCTGCCGAACCCGGTGAAGAAAGAGCTTTCAGTCTCACTATACCTGCGCTCGAATGACACCTTCCTCGGACTTGGCATGAATCTTGCTGAGGTCGCCGCGTTACTGTCGCTGTTTGCCCGGCTGACCGGCTATACGCCACGGTGGGTGAACTACATCATCGGTGGCGACGCGCACATCTATGAAAATCACCTCGACGTGGTCAACGAGCAATTGACCCGTAAACCGCTGCCACTCCCCACCCTGGAGATCAGCGAGCGCGTGCCTGACTTTGCCGTGACCGGCATTTACCAACCGGAATGGCTCGATCTGATCGAGCCGGAAGACTTTGTCCTCAAAGACTACCAGCATCACGGCGTGCTGACCGCGCCCATGGCCGTTTGAGGCTTGCGGCAACTAAAAAGGGGAGCCTCGGCTCCCCTTCTTATGGCTCACCCTCAGGAGAGCCCGTAATCGTCACGCCCCTTGCTCTGTCTTTCGGGCTCTGGCGCGGACGCCTCTGCCGAGACGACGCGGTCGATGTCAGCGACCAGGCCTGCAGCGGTGCGCGAGACCGCCTTGAGCAATTGTGATACCTGGTCTTCGACCTCTGCGGCATCCAACGAGATGCGCTTGCTGAGTGCCGCCACAGGGCCCGAGAGAGTGGGGGCTTCTGCCTGGGCAGTCAATGCCAGGTACTGGATGGTCATGTGGCGGGGAATGTCCAGCCGGCCAATGCGCACGCCACCGTCGATTTTTCCAGGTGGAATTGCCGACAGACCATTGGAGTCCTGGGCAAACTCACGCAGCGCACTGGCCTTGGCCAAGGCCCGAATGACATCCTTGTTCTGTTCGAACTGGAAGGCGCCGGCAGGCTCTACCGAGGCTTTGGCGTGCAAGAGGGCATGCTCGACGGAGACCAGGGAGATATTGGGATTTCTGGCCGATTGCCCGATCGCCACGATTCCGAAGGTTGGGCGTGTCACGTCCTGGCAGATCAGTGCCGGCTGACCGTCTGCGGTTTTGGTGAAGCCGTGCACCTTGTCCGCGACCACATGGCCAATCTTTTCAGCTTCGAGCAAGGTCGCGGCGTAAATGGCCAGTCGATCCTTGGCATTTTCATGGTCGCCCGGCTGCACCGACACGATGTAGGCAGGAATGATCTGCCCGCCGTCCTTGATCAGCACGTCGGTCTTGACCATGCCCTGATGGGTGTCCTGTGACCGGACATAGAAGCTGGTCAAGTCCTGGAGATTGGTAGCACCCGGCTCGACAAATTGCTTTTCGTCAATTTTGACGAAACGGGAACCCTTTTCCTCGCCAGCGACCAATCGGCCACTTTGGCCAGGGTGACCTTGCAAGGCCGCCTCCAGTACGTCATAGCCGGTGGGCGCTTCGCCTTTGGTCTTGGCGATTGAGCGCTCGAAGGCCTTGTCGCCGCCTGGCAGTCCCAAAGCCTGGGCGATCAGCGAGGTGGGGGCTTCGTGCAGGTTGACCAGGTAATTGCGCTCTGCCGCTTCCGGGAGGCCTAGGGAGGCGTAATACGCCGCGCCTGCGTCGGTGGCGCTGACATGCAGGACGCCGTGCTCATCGAGCTCCAGTGAAGCCATGACTGCTTCACGCCCGAGCGCTGGCGACCAGCTTTTGACCTGGTACTGATCAGTGGGTGTGCTGGCCCCAAGGCCTGAAAACAATTGCATAGGAATGCTCCTCAAGGTTCTTAAGAACATTATGGCACGGGGAGATTGCGAGGTTGCAATATACGTCTAAATAAATGGTGAAAACTCAAAAATCCGACAAAAGAAAATATCCGGGAATGGCCTTCAAAAAACCCTTGACAATTTGGCCATAAAACATAAACTGACGACAGCCAACAAATTATTGCCTCGGCATGGAGATGGACATGAAAGCCACCGCACTCATCTGGTACGTATTCAAATTCCTGGTTCTGCCTGCCGGTGTCTGCATGGGCATCCTCTACGATGCCGCATCGCTGTCCGAACTGAGCACCTCCCTCACCGCCAGCTTGATGAACACTTTCGATCTGATGGTCAGCGATGACGCCATCCACTACGCGACCTTCTTCCAGATCCTGACAGCGCCAGTGGCGATGCTGGCCTGGATGATGCCGGAGGGGTCTTCGGTGTTCATCTTGGGCGCCGGGATCGTGGGCCAGAAGGCCTTCTATGTGGTCGTGACCCTGCTGTGCTGGGCCGTCAAGCCGCCGCGCTTCCTGATCGAACCTGTTCAAGGTGAAGCGGAACCTGCCTGATCGCCCTTGCTACCAAGCACCAAAAAACCGCCCTGGCATCAGCTTCGGCGGTTTTTCTTTGCCCCCAAAAAAGGGTGGCCCTTACGGGCCACCCTGGCGGGTACCGGCTGACGGATTACTCCTTCTTGCCTTCACCGCTCATTTTATCGTAGAAATCCTTCTGCTTATCCCACCGGGCCTTGGCCACGCTGCGATCGTGCTCACCCTTGACGGCTTTGAATGAGCTCTCGTTCAGGTTGGAGCCTTTGCCCAGGGCGCTCTTCATTTCGCCAACCGCTTCCTGCTCACCGAACGGTCGGGCTATGCCGCCGCCCATCCAATCCAGGATTTGATCCGGGATCTTGTGCATGACCGAAATCATGTATTCACACATCTTCATCGTCATGCTGATGTAGATGGTGATCAGGCCGATGATTTCATACAGGCCCAGCGAGGTGTTCATGCCCGCCACTTTCCAGAACAGCGTGTTCATCAAGCTGAAGCCCACGTACGACAGGGTCATCGCGGCGAACAGCCCGATGATGCTCAAGGTTGGCCGTAGGATGATGGCATTGACCATTTGCAGGGCTTTTTGCATGTTCTGCCCGGAGATACCATCCCCTTCCGGGGTGGCCATCATGATCACCGCCAGTGGCGCTGCTGCCACCGCTTCGATGACGGTCAGCAGGTAGCCGCAGCACATCATGATCCAGGTGATCACCGGCATGAATGGAATGGCCATGGCCATCACAAAGGACATGCCGAGCAAGGCGCCCATCAGCGGTACCAGTGTGGCGATCAGGTAGCGAAGGATACCCGCCACGCCACCACCCGCTGCACCCAGCAGCGGCAGCGCACCAGCGGCGTTGTCAGCACCACCTGCCATACCCGCTGCGACCAGGCCGATCGCCCAGATGGTTTCGTTGATGCTCTGCAGGCCACGCCCCATGGACGAAATGGCAGTGAATGGCGAGAGCATGCCGGAGGTGTTGGTGGTCATGCCGCTGACCAGGCCGATGCTGGAGCCGACTGCCTGGGTGCTGCCAAAGTTCATCAGGCCGTTCATGAACATCGTGGCGATGGCACTGCTCACGCTGCTGAAGAAACCAGCATCCAGCGTGCCTGAGGCGCCCGCAGAGAGTTCGATGACCTCGGTGCTGCTGCTACCCGTGGACGAGGTGCTGGCAACCTTCTGCAGCGCCTCGATCCGCTGGAGCTGAGACTCCTGATCCTTGGCTGCCGAATCACAGCTGGTGAAGTGGAAGAATCCGCAGCCCGTCACGTAGTTGGTGGCCTTGCCCTCATAAGTGGCACTGGAGGTGAGGCTGGTCAGGTAGTTGTACACCACCGATTGCAGCCTAGAGGCCTCGAAGAACCAGGCACCAGCAGCCATCCAGCCCCCTTCTTTCATCGTGACCTGCCATTGACTGGCGATATCCGGTGTCACGATTTTGGTCTTGGCTTCGGCAATGTAGGTGCGGTAGGCGCTGCCAATCTCGTTCAGCGTCGCGGCGTTGGTGGCCACCTTGTCGTAGACGGCCTTGTCAGCCGGGTTGGACGAGTAGTTGGTCAGCGCCGCCTCGATCTCGGCACGGGTAGGGCCTGTGGACAGGGTGACGACCTTGGCCAGCACGTTGTTCAGGAATGCCAGGTACGCAGTCGGAATGTTGCTTTCGTAGTTCGTTCGGATGGTGTCTTCCCAGCTCTGCGTGTTCAGAATACGGCTGAGGGTGGTTTTTTCAGAGGTGGTGCCCGATGTCGCGCTGTTGTAGACCCCCCTCACGTTGGTGTTGTTCGGAAACGCGATGGTGCCGCAATCGGTGAAACTGATCGCGTTCAGGGTTTGCAACTCGGCGAAATTCAGGTTGTATCCACTGGAGTAGGAGAATTTCTTCACCGTGGCGTTGCTGCGCCAGCTGTATTTCAGATTGCCGGTCTGAGCCCCGGAAACCCCCTTGGACAGCAGGTATTTGTGGCGAACGACGGAGCAATGCAGCACCTCAACGACATTGCGGTAGGCGTTGAAATCATACACGGCAGTGGTTGGAATGGCAGGGCTGCCGACCGTCAGCACTTCCGCCCCTTTTTCCCATACCCAGGTGCCCGCGTTGGAGCCGACGATCACCATCCAGACCACCAGGGACTGGGCCACGGAGAACACCCCGTTGCCATCAGAGACCGGGGTAATCAGACCGAACGCAGTCGCCGTACGCATGGGCAGCCAGACACTCGACCAGCCTTGGCCGAGCAATTGGCCATCGGCAGCAGTTTTAACCGCACCCCCGAGGATGGTGTAGGACAGAATCACCACACCCAGAATCATCGCCACAATGTTGGAGTATCCCAGCACCTGGGACAGCGCTGTGGTGACTTCACCTGTACCGGGATAGCCGCCGAACGGGGTGAAGATGAACGTACCGAACAGCATGACCAGGCTTTGGTCAGCCAGGTCGGTATTCGAAGGCGTCGCCCCCAGGATATCGTGCATGAAGCTCGTGGCTTTTGCTGAATCGGCGGCTGACGCGGCGTAAGCACCAATAGATACGAATACCGACGAGACAAACAGCAGCAACTTAGCAAGGTGTTTTCTTATTGTCATTATTGTTTCACCTGTGGGGCGATAGGCAATGGCAGAAGCTGTCGTGGATCTGCGCAAACTGCCGCAAAATAGTCGCCAATGCGTAGAAATCTGACCTCCCTTGTCTCCAAGATCTGTCGAGAAGCCCACAGCAAAAAACTCAATTTCACGTAAAACAATTTTAGCACCAGCATGGAGAGCAGTGCGAGGAGAAATTCCTGCATGGTGCTGGCGAAGGCAATCATGGCGAATGACACCAAGGCGAAAAATGCCGCGCTGCTCGCGGCAATTCTCACATTTCGGTAGCGCAGACGGAATTCGTCGGCCTCCATCCACTCGTGCTCTTCGGCAAGATCTTCTTCCTGTCGAACGCGGGCCTTCACATCCTCAGCCAGGGACTTGAACTTCAGATTCGATTTAATCTGACTCTGGCTCATGGCTCTCAATTCATTGAAAATGCCCATTGTCATTCTCCAAAGCACATGGCTTCAATGCCCAGGATCCCGCCGACCAGGCAGCTGAACCAGGTAATGTTCATACAAACCAGCCCACCGAAAATTCGGTAGATGCAGGCGCGTTTCATGTCTGGACTGCCGCCATCGGCACCAATGTTTCGCAGCAGGTAAATGCCGTGAACAAAGGCCATGAGGCCAACCAGGAAGACGAAGGCGAAAACCGCTTGAAGCGTTTCTGCCGGCATGAACTTGCCAAAGCCGGTGCCAGCAGCCGCATTGCCCGCCGAGATGGCGGCAGAATCCAGCGCCAGGGTTCCCCGCCCTTCATAGCTGACACCCGTCGCATTGGAGCTTACGAATGAGGCCCGCATTAGCCCGTACACCCAGCCAACCGACAGCATGAAGGTGCCGACGAACATGCTGATGACCGCCTGGCCGATGGTTTTGTTGCTGCGCCCGGTTTGCGACTGATACACCGCAATCAGGCCATTGGCAAACAGCAGCACGCCGAGGAACGAGGCGAGGCCAAGCACCACTGAAAACAGGGAGCTTAATTGACCAACCGTGTTCACGTCAGCAGCATTGGCCAAACCGGGAAACAGTGCCATTGCTGCCAGCCAAGGGGTAATTGTTGTTATTTTCATGGCATTCATTTCACTTCGCTGAACGGGCGGAGGCGGTGTCGGCGTTGTTTTTGACCGGATCCAGGTTCATCAGCACCAGGTTGGCCATCAACTGCTCGGAACGCAGCGACTGCTTGTATTGCTGTACCGAGAGATGGAGCATGAAGGCATCCATTTCAGCTGCACGCTTCTGCAGTTCGTCAGGCGACACATAACCGCTGTTCGCCGTCTTGTTGGCGCAGGAGTTGGTCACCTGGCACAGCCATTCGGCACTGCCAAAGCGGTCGTCAGCGAATTTCTGCATGGCGAACAGCTCACCCGGCTTGCGGGTCTGCCCATCGGCTTCCAGGGTGCCTTCGCGAATAATGGTCACTTCATCCAGCGAGGCCAGTGCCAATTTGCGCACGTTCTCGCGACGGTCGTCCTGCAGCTTGGCCTGCTTGTAGGTACCGGTCTCCACCCCGAAACCTGCGGACAGTGCCACAACGGGGGTGATGGCGTTGGCGGCCAGCTCGTTCTGGATCATTACTGCCTTGTATTCTTTGGCATCCAGCTGGCCACCGGGCGGGCTGATCGCCAGCGAGGGTTTTTCACACAGGGAGTTGCCCTTGGCATCCACCAGGCCTTCGCAGGCAGCCAGCGTCTGAATCGATTGCTTGACCTGCTTCTCCTGGACATCTTCGACTGTCGGCCCCTTGCCGGTATTGCCCACTGCTTTACCCCGGCTCATGTCCGACACTGCCTTGCGGGTTGCCTCCATGATTTCCACCTGGCTATCAGAGGCGCACAGGGCGTTGTGCAGGATGTTGGAGACCGTGACGGTCTGGCAGGCATCCTGGGCGGGCACCGATTTCTCCAGCTGCTCGGTGTTCTGGATGTCCTGCTGGGTTTTCCCGAAGCGGGCAATCATGTTGGCAAACCCGTTGTTCAGCGAGTCGACTTCCAGCCCCGAGAGGGCGGTCATCAAGTCCATTTGCGCAAGCTGCATGGCTTCGTCCTTGGCCCATTCGAAAGCGCGAGTAATGTTTGCCGAAATGGCCTGCGCCAAGAGCGCCGGGTCAGAGGTTGGCAGCAGTGCATTGGCCACCTGGGTGGACAGCATGCCCGTTACAGCCATGGCCGCGACCAGCCCACGCATCTTGTATTTTTTCGGGATTTTCATGAGGATTCCTATCACTGGGCCAGTTCGATGCCAAGGTTCAGGTTTCTGCCCAGATCGGCAGTCTGACGCTCACGGCAAAATGACTCGAAATACTTGTTCAAGCCAACGAGGGATTCTTTGATGGTTTCGAGATTATGCGATCTGCCGCTATAGCTCGCGTCGGGCGAGGCGACTTCTTCGAGGGTATAGGGAAAGGCTGGGAAGCTTGCAAGGACGAGGCTAGACATGGGCCCACCGCTATTTATTTATTCTTATATTGATGATCATACGGGGTGGCTATTTACCCGTCAATCAGTCAATATATGAAAAAAAGAATGGCCCAGAGGTCGTCATGGACTCATTTTCCGCTCCACCAACACTGTTCTCCCCGGAGGCCGTCGCCGAGTTCTGGGGCTCCATGCAGCCAGACGCTCGGGCCTGCATTCTGATGTTCGAGAAGAAAGAGACGTTCACCTACAATTTCAAGGAGCTTCCCGAGCTTTTCATTCGCATGGCCCACGCGCTTCCCCGCGTTGCGCAATTGCCCATTGATGAAAAGAGCCAGGATGTCCTGGTGAAATTGATCCCCCTGCTGGTGAGCATGCCCTTCGGCACCTGTGTGTTCGCCATCCACTGGCTGAATCATCAGGCAGGCGACAGCCCGATTGGCTGGGGCACCTTGTGCTACCTCGAAGCCACCAATATTACCAATAATGTCATTGACCATCCTCACTACGATCTGGCCAAGCAGTTGGTCGAGCGTATTGCCACCATGATGAGGGTGAGAAAGGTCATCGGCATGCACTCTCAATGGCCTTTGAAATCCAACTGATTGGGGATTTACTGACATGAAACCTTTATCGCTGAAACTGACCGCCCTGATCTCGCTGTGCGGTGCATTGACGCTTTTCAATGCAGAACCTGCATCAGCCGGCGCATGCCAGACCTACATCGACAAAGCCAACGCGGTGTTTGGCAACCTGATTCAGGACTCGTGCATCGGCATCAACACCGACGCCAGCCTGACCAACAACCCATTCGTCTACGTCAACAGCGATGGCGGCTGTGACATTGGCCTGCAGATGCCAGGTCTGCCCGATTTCGGCTCGATCACCGGGGGTGGCATCAACGCCTGCTCCATCGTCAAGGCGGTCACTGGCTCCATGGTCGATACCGTCAACTCGTCGATTCGCGGCGCGATGAACGACACCGTCAACGGCATCAACAACAAGTCGCAGGAAATTGGCGGCATCGATGTCATCAACGGTGGCAATACGAACATTGGCGACATGGTGACCGATAAAATCAAGGATGCTGCTGCAAATGCGGGCAAATGATGATGAGAAAAAACCGGATCTGGGTCATCGAAGCACCCGGCAAGGTTGACTCATTACGGGCCGCCCTCAAGGACGCAGGGTTCCTGCACGACAGGATCCTTGCCACTTATGGTCGGCTCTATGATTTGCCCGAAGATCGGCTGGCGCTCGACCCTAACAACCCGCACATTGTTGCCTGGCAAGCCAAGCGACCCGACCAGATTCGCAAGCTCAAAGGGCTGATTGAGTCGGCAGATGAGGTGCTCATTGCCACCGACAGCGATATCGAGGGCGAGCTCATCGCCAGCCAGGTGGCGCACCTGTGCCAGAAGGATCAGATTGTCGATCGGGTGCACCTGGTGGGTTTTTCGGCAGAGCACGTTGAGCAGGCGGAACTCAATCGGATGCGCATCGATGCCGACCGCGTGTGCGCGGCCAAGGCCCGGCGCCTATTCGACCGCCACCTGGGGTTCATGCTGACATCAGAGGAAGACAAGTGGCGCATGAGCATGGGGCGCATCACCACGCCCGTGGTCAGAAGCCTGCAGGATGACCCTGCCGAAGCCGTTGTGCTCGACAAGGCCCTACCTGATGGCTGGCATGCGATCATGCGCCTGCCGACCACACAATCGGTGCACGCAGAGACGGTGCTCGGCCTTCTGCACGCCCTGCCCACCCCCATCATCGAAGTCGCACACCAGCAGCAGCAGGTTTTTGAGTGCAAACCCCTCACCGGCCCTGAAGCCTTGTCGCTGTGCTGCCGATCGCTTAAAGCGCCGCTGGATTCGGTGCTGGACTCGCTGCAGCGCAACTATGAGAAAGGGAAGCTGAGCTACCCGCGCTCTGACAGCCGAAAACTGGGAGAGGTCAGCATGCGCTGGGCCGAAAGGATGGCGCAGGTCTACAGCAGACCGTTCGACCGAGAGGTGGCTGCTGTTCGGCAAGGGGAGAAGCTGGCTCGCTCCTACGAGGCACACGAAGCTGTGATGCCCATGGTCGAAGACGTCCCGGACTCCAGCATCCCTACCAGCAGCTTATCCACCGATGAAGCCGTGCTGCGCGTCATTGCGATGCACAGCATGCGCCTGGGCGAACCGGGTGAGCAATTTACCCGTGAAACCGGCAAGCTTCACCTCAATGAAGACGGTCGGCGCTGGGAGCACGTGCTGCGATCCTGGAAAGGCAGTCTGGAATTTGTCCGCGACACCGATGCCGAAGGCGCCAGCAAGCACCCCTTGAGAAACGAGTTGGCGCGCCCTGCCGACACCCATCAGGCGGGCGTTTCGCTCTGGCGCCACGAGGTGGGCCAGGTGGTCATGGAGAGGTTGATCAGGGAGGAACTCGGCAGGCCCTCGACCATCAAGATCCATGCGCAAAAAACTGCCCATAACTACCTGGATCGGTATGGTGTGGTGAACGGGCGCGGCCAATTGATGCTCAAACTTGTCGCCGAACGTGCCCCGGAATTGGTCAAGCCTCTGGTGGCAGTCAAAATCGAAGAGGTGCTGACACAAAAGGCCCCTGGTCTGTCGATTGATGCACGCTTGCAATCGGCCTGGAAAGTCTTGAAGCAGGCTCCGCTGGGCAGCACCGGCAAGAGCAAAGGGCACACCCCTACCCCGCCCGCGTCGATTCAACAGCCGGTCGAAGTGGTCGTTGAAACCACCCCCGGACACACCGACATGGACACTTCGCCATCACCGATTTAAATGCTTATTGACGAAAAACTGGGTTGGCTACATACTTCACAAACCCTAATAAAAACAGAAAGGTAGATAAGAAATGGGTGTTATGAGCGCAGCCAAAGCCTTGGCCAGTGGCGGTATGGCCAATATCCGATTGAGCAGCCAGATCCTCAAGGAAGTAAATACCCTGATCAAGGCCAGGAGCAAGGAAGAGGTTTCCCAGGCGTTACTCGATGACGCTTCGATGACCACATTTGCCGAAAGCATTTACCAGAAGTTGAGCGTGCCGCTGCGCAATCAGGTGCCTCTGGCAGGCTTCACCGACCTGGTGCTGAAAAATCGCCAGACCCTGATGAAAAAACCCCGCAATGTGAAAAAAGCCCAAAAGAAATAGGGGTTTTTTGACACATATTCAGTGTTTGGGTCTCCGAGTACTTGATAATTTGCGTTTCCGGCGCCATTCTATGCTCCATCAAACATAGCGTGCCTCGGCAAACACCAAATCGAGTACGACGGAGTCTCATCATGAATATCAACGCTACCCACCAAGACATTCTGGGTGCCCTGTCCAAATCGAGCAGCCCGCTGACCGCCGAGGAAATTGCCAAATCCCTGGGCACCCTGCGCAACAAGGTCAACATTCCCCTGAACCAGATGCTCAAGGAAGGCTTGATTGCGACCAACAGCACCGAGCCCGGCCCGCCCAAGTTTCAAATGGCTGAAGGCGCCGCAAAATTCGAACTGAGCGCCGCGCCGGCCCCCAAGGCGGCAGCGAAAACCGCTGTCAAAGCCGCTTCGAAAACTGCTTCCAAAGCCGCTGCTAAACCCGCCTCGAAAACCGCTGCCAAAGCCGCGCCGAAAGCCGCTGCTGCGAGCAAGGGGCAAAAAGTGGTGGATATCAACCAGGGCACGCGCAAAAAACAGGCAGCCGTTTCGACCACTGCCCCACAAGTCGGTGCCAGCGCGCCAGCGGGATCGGCTTCCGCGCTGGAGCCGCGCCTTCAAGTGCTGCAGTTGCTCAGTGCAAAAACCCGTCGTGAAGAGGAATTCCTGGCGATTGCCGGCCATGAAGCCATCCTGGGCGACCTGATTGCCAACGAGCTCGTTACTCAGGATGAAATCCTGGGTGAAATGACCTTCAAATTGACGCCCAAGGGTCGCACCGAGTTTCCAAAGTCCTACTTCGAGTCGCTGCCTAAGCCGGAACCTGTCAAGGCTGCCGCTGCCGCACCTGCAGCGCCGAGTGCTGATGTCACCGCCCTGCCAGCCAGGCGCAAACCCGGTCGCCCCTCCAACAAGGAGCTGGCCGAGCGCCGAGCGGCAGAAGCCTCGACAGGCACTGCCGCAAATACCCAGGCTGGTGACGGACAACAGGCTGCCCAGCCGGCGCCAGCCCTGGAACTCACCGCCCCGGTAGCGCCAAAGCGCAGAGGTCGCCCTTCCAACGCAGAGCTTGCCCGCCGTGCAGCAGAAGCGGAGCAGGCGGGAGCGCAGCCAACCCCAACCGCCCAACCGGCCAAGGCACCTGCCAAGACGAAACAGGCCCAGAAACCGGCCCAGCCAGCCCAACCGGCGCCATCTGCCCAATCGGCGGAAGCCATGGCCCTGAGTGGCGACGACATGCTGGAATTCAACCGCTTGATTTCGCGCATGTTCGACGAGAAGACGCAGAATCTGCGCCTGCAAAACGAGTCGTATCGCAAAGAAGCGGTGGAGCTGGCCAAGTCGATGTCGGCCCTGGCAGCCAACATTGCCGCCGTGAGCGAACGCATCCTGAAAATCTTCGGCTAATTCAGTGGCCCAGGGCCCTTTCCTCTGCGAGAGGGCCCGGCTTTCTGCCCATTGTCAGTTCATCCCTGCCCCACTCTTCCCAAAACACCTCGATCGACATCGCCGTCTGTTCGTAGTTTTCCAGCGAGGAAAGCGCCTGATCGGACATGATGGTCATCATCTCTGAACGCATGGCGTCATCGTCCAGGCCGGCAATTCTTCCCAGGTTATTCGCCGCCCAGGCGTTGCCGCTGGCGTTGATGGTAGAGGAAAGGTGCAACAAGCTCTCGCGTATCCATTGCGAAGAGATGCCCATCTGCCCGCGCATGCCGATCAGATCAATTTCAGCCTGAACCCGCTTCATCATGAACTGGATCACCAACTGCTGGTTGTCCGCTGTCTCGGCAGCGCCCACCGCCGTCAGGGCTGTGTGCAGCGAGTTCTCAAAGGCCTGGGCACTACGAAGATTCCCGCGATGGGAATAGGAAATCATCAAAGCCGCCGCATCGTGCAGGGGCTTATGCTGCGTGTTCATCGCATTATGCACAAACTCCCGGTGGATATTCTCCGCTGCCTTGACCAGGTTGCGATCGTCGAGGGCCTGAAATGATTTCGGATCAATCCCGGATTTGGGCAGGCGCTGCATGGCGTCAAACGTGTTGTGCGTCGTGCTGCCGGAGGCCCGGAAGGGCAGGATGCACAGGGGCAGGAAATCCCAGGAGCCGGTGACCTTGGCCATGAGACACGCGGAGTAGATGTCGGCAAACAGCTCCTCGCGAAAGGTCAGGTTGTCGCGATTACCATCGGCCAGAAATTGCTGGTACGAATCATTGTGCAGCTCACTCGAAGTCAGGCAATGCCCCAGTTCGTGGCCAAACAGGTAGGTTTTGGCAATGTCTTGCGGGTACCAGGTGTGGGCGAACGCCTCTTCGGATTTTGGTGAGAATTTCAGGGCGGCAAAGCGCAACCCGTCCTCGCCTTCAAACCGAAAGGAGTGGGCGAACTCGTTCTGCTGCTCGTGCTGCAGGAACGCCATTCTGGCAAAGGAATTGTAATCCTTGCCCTGTTCAACCTCATGGTGGAGCTCGGCTTGAGCGCGCTTGTAGAGGTGATGATCCTTGGCGTACTGGGAAAGGCTTTCCAGGTAGCTGGCCAAGGGAATTTGGCCGCTGAGCACTTCATCAAAACGATCCAGGTGGGGGTTTTTGAATCGAACCCCTTTGATCAGCTTGGGGGGCAGCGCCGCAACAATGCTGGCCAGCACCGGGTCGTCGGCATCCATCAGCAGTGTGCCTGGAGCCGCGAAGCGCATGTTCAGGACTTTGTTGAAAGCGGACATCTTCAAAATGGCGTCGCCCAGCAGCTTTTTGCGTGCTGATTCATCGGTGCTGGCCTGTCGCATGAGCCCCACGACCGGATCGCGCTCATTGTCCACCAGGGCCATCACGTAGGCGGCCAGCGTCGACAACCCCTTGAACTCGATATCGCGCACAAGGCTGGACAGGCGATCGGACAGGCCCTTTTGGCCCTGCGTCTTGAGCACAATCGCATTTCGAAGCAGATCTTTGGCTTTCATCTTGATCACCTGGACGTCATACTTGATTGTGAACCCTGCGAATCGGAGAAATAAACCCCATGATCATCCTGGACTCTCATCTAACCTTCATCGGTGTTGACGAGGAAACCGGGAAACCTCGCTGTGGTTTTTTGACCGACCTGATCGATGCACAGGACATGCCTGTGACCGCCACCCTCGAAAACGGCACAATGACCCTGTCGCTCAGCACAGGGCCATCCATTCAATTCAAAATGCCCGAAGCACTGCTCGCCTATGCCTCCCAGGGTGCTGACTTCTGGATTGGCAACATCGGGGGCAGTGAAGAAGCCTGGTTGATCAGCGTAGACCTGGGCAATGCCACCTAGAAATCGTCGGTCTCGGAGAACTCCCAGACATAGCGGCTAACCTGCATCAATTTCAAATTGAAGCCCTGCAGCAGATCGTTTTCACGGGTAATGCCCTTCTTGTCCATCGGCACTGCCCGCAGCATCTTGATGTCATCACCCAGGGCATCGAGCCGCATGATCCGGACGAAAATCCGCAGTCCAATCGGGTGGGCACTTTCACCGGTACCGATCTGCATCACCAGAAACAAGCCTGACTGACCTTCCACCCTCGCGGCATAGAGCCATTTTGCCGATTTGAATTTCTCGTAAAACCGCTTGGGTATGCCTAAATACACCTGGCCATTTGAGGGCATGAGCCCAAACATGGAGGAGCCGTAGGGACTCAGTACAAACGTATGCTTCAGCGAGTTTTTCGGGAAATCGCTCCGAAAATTCAGAATCTCATGCCCAAGGTTGAGCAGCAAGGTCTCTTCAGGGGTTTTCCCCTCAAGCGGATTATTATCTCTGGCCATGGGCTATGTATTTTCTTGTTTATTGATTGGGTAGATATTAGAATCAAAGAAAAAACAAAGCAAGGTTGTATCATGTCAAACGACCCACGAGCCATTGCGATCGATTCGATCGAAGACATACGCGAAGCCTTCAACACCTCTATGGCGCGCTTGAACATGAGCTCGTACAAGGTCGACGTGGACAACGAAAAACACCCCGTCGAGGTGGTCACCCACCCTGGTGTGCTGCTGTCGCGCCTTGCCATGCGGGCGGAGGAAATCGCCATCCTCGTGTATGGTGTGCGACTTTTTCCCCAGGCGTGCTATCTGGTCAGTAACGACTCCCCGTGCGGCATGGTCATCCAGCATTTCGAGGATTTGAATTTCGACCAGCAAACCGACATCAATATTCAGCAAAGTCAGGAACATGAAGTCGCGACCCTGGACACCCTGACCCGTGGCTTGATGGGCATGATTCTGGATCGTGCCATTGGCGACACCTTCGAAATCGACCCCAAGCAAAAGCTGATCAAAATCAAGCCTCACAACATGGTCGTTCACGGCCTGTTCAAGACCACCCAGGAATACCAGAATGGCCAAGGTCTGCCCCTGCTGGATGCGAACATGGTGGCCCTGTCCGATCTGCAAGGCATGCTGATGGAAGCCGAGCCGCTGCTGGCCCTCAACAAGGCCCGCGAGAAAGCGTACGAGCTGGAGCAGCTGCAGCGCCAGCGCTTCGAACGGCTTGCAAGCCCGGAGGGTGGCGTAGATGGCCTCTAATCGCGGTTCAGGGCGCAATCACGATGATGACGATGATCCCATTTCCATGGTCGACAACCTGGAGCGGGGATTCAACGACGGGGATGAGGACAGCGATGCCAGCAATGACTCCTTTGTGCGTCGGGTGCGTGAGCGCGAACGCCTGCGCGCTTTAGACCGTGAGCGGACACCTGCCAACTGGCGCGAGCAGCCCAAGCACCTGGAAACCCCGAAGCCAAAGCCCGCCACCGAGTCCAAACCGATGGATCAGGGCCAGGGCCGCATCCAGTATTACCGTGCGCTGCAGGGGTTCTTGCAGGCCATGACCGAGGCCGCCCCGCTGTACGTGGGCGAGCGTCGACGCAACCCGCACTTGAGTGATGACGACTTGAAGCACCTGGTCGCCCAGAAGTGCAAGGATCACTTGAGCCTGGTGGACTTGTGCCTGACGGCGAACAACGCCGACAGCCAGGACATCTTGCTTCGTTACATGCGCAGGGCCCTGGCCAAAAACCTCGCCAGCCTGTACGTGGACACCCCGATCGAAGCCTTGAGCGGCTTGATCGAGGTCGCGCAGCAGTGGGTACTGGAAAGCAGTGATTTTGAAAACTCGATGGCGGAAAACGCCACGGGTGACAGCAACCTGGTGATCAAGCTGGCACTGTTTACCGCCACCTTGAAAACCCAGTCCCGCCTTGACGGGTTGTGGTGCGCGCACGAACCGAAAGAGGTGCTCCGGGAACTGTCGAAGATCGCCCTGAACCTGGCCAAAGACGTGGCCTACAGCTGGAGCAAACGCTCACAGATTTCGGACAAGGAGAACCTCTTCAGCAGCGCCCTGCCCCATTGCCTGGATGCCGCCGAAAAGGCCTATCGCGAATGCGTGATGGAGGAGCTGGAACCCATCGAGTATTTGCCCAGCGACCCTGGCATGCCCATGCCACTGTTTGAAAATTCATTTGAAAGCCTGGACATGGGCTATGAGGATGAGGACGCTCAGGCGTTGATCGAGCGCATTCGCACCCTCGCCAAGGGCTATCTGGACAGCGCCAAAATTCCCGACCTGCTGCCCGATGAGGCTGCCAGGTGGAAGTCCAATTTCCTGGCGCACATTGACAGCCAGATGTCCGAGGCCTGGGAGGATGCGGGTGCCGATCTGATCGATGAAATCAGTGCCATGTCCGATGAGGAAAAAGAAACCTATCTGGCGCAGCATGAGCATATGGATTTTTCTCGATTTGATGCAAAATTGAAGGATCGACTGAATGAGGGTAATTTACCCCTTCAGGACATCACTCTTTCATTTGATCGCGTCAGGGAAAAGGCCAAGCATCACCTTGCCTGGATCTGGGCGATCTCAGACTCATTGATCATGTCGCGCAGCGAACAGCTGCCGGAGGACTAACATGAAATTCAAGCGCAAAGTGCGTGCCACGCTGGGTATTGGCGGCCTGTTGCTGTCACTGGGCGCTAACGCCTTTCTGATTCCGGTCACCGATTACGCCAACCTGGCCCAGGGGATCTATGAGGACATGCAAGAGCAGCTGCATGCGGCCATTGAATATGCACACCTCGACTCGATCATGCAGATGTACCACGTGGGCAAAGACAGCTCGATCATGGCAATGAACAATGGCGCGGCCAACGCCGTGGCGCGCATGAATCAGGTGCTTACCGATATCCATAACATGACCCAGCTGGAGCGATCACTGCCCACCCGCGACGCCTGTACCACGACCATCAACGGTTCGGCCATCTCTGACCTGGCGTGTGGTGACAGTTCGGTGCTGGACAGGTATCAAGACGTTATTGATAGCGTTTCGGGGAGCGTGGTTGGTCTGTATACCAAGGCCAAAAGCGTAGGCCAGGGGATTACCGGGCTGGTCACCAGCGCCCCAGCATCCGGCGCGTCAGCGACACTTACCGAATCGCAGAAGAACTACGCCACTTACCTGACCAAGCAGATCGCCACCTACGACAAAATCAAGGCCTGGGAGGATGCTGGCAAAGGCGAACTGGCGAGCGACCCGCGCCTGCTCATGCCCATGGGCAACTACAACCCGCAATTCAGCCCAGAAGACCTGGAGATGGCGCAGACCTATGCGTATGTCACCTACCCTCCGTATGTGCGGTTCAACCCGACTGATCCCACTGAACCCCAGGAAATCCTGACGGAGCTGCGGATGAAGAACGCGGTGAACGATGTCGGCGCTGTCATCAACCGGCACATTCAGATGCGCACCCCGCCTGAGCCTGGCCATCCCTCCAAGCTGACCGCCCTGGAGGCGCAAACGGCACTGCGCTTCACCGACCAAGGTGCGCTGGCCACTGACGGGAAGAGCTGGGTGACCAGGGTGACTCAGGACAACACCTACTCGACCAGCGCCATCAACCGCGAGGGCGCGGTCATGAAGTCGATCCAGTTGCGCCAGATGATCGATCGGTACGAATCCAACCTGATCAAAGAGCAGTTGCTGGCCAAATACGTGCTGGGTGTCATCGACAACCCCGCCAATAAAATGTAAGTGGGCTTGATGACGCTGTTGCTCATCGCTCACGATAGAGAAAATAAGAGAGACTGCTTCCATGAGCGAACCCCAATCCCTGCCAAAGTGGGAAGTGCCGAAATCCTATGATATTGGCGTGGCGTACTACTTCCGCGACTTGCTGAAAGGCAATCCCTACCAGGAACGCTTTTTCAAGCAGTGGATTGCCCGTATCGATGAATCGAACATCAAGAACTACTACGACTACGAGTCTGACAAGCCACTGCGCTCGACGCGGGGCGAGCAGCCCCTCGAAATCGCCGTGGATCAGATCGAGCGCATGGTGCAAAGCGCAAATCTGCCGCGCAAGATCGAAACGCAGCTGTTCGATCAGCTCGACTACCTGTCCGACAACAAGGGTAAGATCGACTTCAAGCGCGTGAAGGAACTGTTTGCGTACGCGGGCATCGAGGGTGTCTACGACCTGGAAAACAAACGGCACTTCCAGGTGGAGTACAACCCGCCATTTACCGTCGACAACCTGTTCATTGATCGCTGGAGCGATCAGGATCGCATCGACATGGCCAGAATGATGGATGCCAAGGGTGAAATCCCTGACCATCGCCAGAAAATTGCGGGCCTGGAGCACACCATCGCCGAACTGAACATGGAGGCGCTCAGTGCGGCTGGCATCCACGCCAAGCTGCAGGAAGCATCGGCCCAGTTCAAGCCACCCGCGCCAGGCTCAAGCATTGAGGATCTGGAGCGCAGTTCGCGGGAAGCGGCCAACGCCGGCAACACCATGGAGCTGCTGGCCGCTGAGGCGGCAGAGGAGAATGCGCGCTTTGAGCAGCGCGAAGACATTCTGCAGCTGCGCGCCCAGATCGAAGCCCTGCAGCAGGATGAAGCCATCAAGTTGGCCAAGGCTGTGGAAAAGGTGCCGGCAAGCCTTGCCGAGTTCCCCGTGCTCGATCCGAAATTCGACATGGAGTGGGATGAATCCTTTGAACGCTCGATTGATGATGCCGATCGTTGGGCCAAGGCCTACTTTGATGGCAAAGGCCCTGCGGATTTCCCCAATCACGAGCCTGATGCCGAGGAAGCCGCCACGCTGGACAGAACCTGCATGGAGGCCAAGCGCTATGACCTGGCCCGCTACAACAAGGCATTCAAGGAGTTTGAGGCTGGCCCCTTGCGCGAAATCAGGATCCGCAACGCAGGCTTCAAGGACTGGGTGCTCAAGGATTTCGTGCTGAGCTCGGTGAACCGTGGCGAAATCGCCAAGAACCGCATGCTCGACGTGCCCCGCGACTTCGCGAATGCCGTCAAGGCGGAGCTGGCTGACGGCCTGATGGCGAAAATCAAGGCGCCGATTCGCATTGAAAAAATCAACGACGATTCGGGGCGCTACACACTGGTTCTTAACAACCTGGATGTCGGAAGCTTTCATCCAGACGAGGTATTGAGCATGAGCACGGACATGAACGCACCACCCCAGGATCCCAAAGCGATCGAAGAAGCCAAAAAGCGCGCCGAGGAAATGGCCAACGATCCGGCGTCGCAGGACGCAGACAGCGAGGCGTACATTCCGGGTGAAGCTGATCCGCAGACCCGCCGCACAGCGGCGGCCAGCGCAGCGGCAGCCCGTTCCGCCGATCCTCGCCAACACGCTTCGGCCCCGAACGGGGCGGCTGCCCCTCGACATCAGGATCCGGCCAAGCCCAAAGACGGCTTCCCAGGCATGGGCATGAGCGGCATGGGTGGCATGGGCGGCATGGGCGGACGGGGCATGGGCGGGATGGGGATGGCGCCGCCACCGCCTGCGCCGATGTTCAACATCAGTTTCGGCCTGCCCAAGACGCCGAGCTTCAAGGGCCTGCCGTCACGCCCCGGTGTGTTCTCGCGCAATGCCTTTGATCCGGGTGTTACCGCAAACAGCATCAATGCCAAGATGAACCACATTAACGGCATCTCCGCCATGCTGGAGCGCGGCACCTTTGTCGACGGCAAGCCGCTGACCGTCGACCAGACGCTGAGCAACTGGAGTGAATTGTCCGATAGCATGAAGTCACTTCAGGAAGATGTGACCAAGGCCCAGAAGTACGGCGCAAAGAAAGGCTCGCCGGCACTGGCCGAATCCGTCGCGACAGCTGACCAGTCGCTGCGCCACGTGAGCAAGATGGTCAATGAAAAAGCCAAGGAGCCCGGCGCCGTGGGCGAATGTGCCAGGCAGGCCAAGGAGCAGATGGACAAGGTCATCGCGATGATCCAGAGCATCGTCAAGATGATGATGGCCTTGTTCTCGAAGGGCCGCAGTAACGAGCGCTCCAAGGAGCGAGAAGAGTCCCCTGAGCCGACTTGAGGCGCTGCCCATGATCTTTCACAGAGTCAGGCTGAAAAACGCCCTGGTGCCCATCAGGGGCCTGCTCTGTGAGGATTGGGACTTCTTCAAGCGAGATTACCCAGATCACCTGCGAGATCCCCTCTCGCAAAACATGTGCTTGCTCACCACCGCCTACCTTTTGCACCTGTTCACCCAGGCGGGCGTGACAGGCTGGACGCCTCGCGAGGGACTGCCCTTTATGGATGAGTTCGCGGAGGATGATTATCGCCCCTCGGGCGGAATGCTTGCGAGGAATCAACGGTGGTCAGCTCATGCCTGGCTGGAACACGAGCAGGGCTGGATTCTCGACCTTACGGCAGATCAGTTCGGCTATGCCGAAATCATCATCACCCGGCACACCGACCTGCGCTACAAGCACAATATCCCCCACGCCGAGGTCATGAAACGCATCGGTGAGTGTGCAGTGTCCCTTGAATGGTACGCCTACCACCTGGAGGAGCCCCCGACGCGCTCTGTGATCGAGCAGTTCGCGCAGCTGATGAGCACTCCCCCACAGCTTGATATCCAACTGCCCCTCGCCAGGCACCACTCAGAGGAGGCTGCCCTGTAGGGGTGGCTCATACGCCGGAGCCGGTTGTGCCTTGGGTCGCCCTTGCACAATGTCCAGCAGATCGTCGTAGGTGATCTCGCCAAGGAAGACACGGTAGGCATCACCGTGGCAGGCTTTCGGCGCGCAGAAACAGCCTAACGTCTGGCCGCGCAGCGTCTCCAGGTTTTCAAGAATCCAGCGGCGCCTGTCCTGCTCGATCTTCTCGTACCCAGGCTTGCCTGCCAGCCAGTCATGGAAGGCCAGGATGCAACCGGCACGGTCGAATACCTGATTTTCATCCAGCGGGTTTTTACCGCCGATCGGAAAGGGGTTCCCGAAATGATAGGGGTCGCGGCTGCGCCCAATGAAAATGGTGTGATTGCTGTTTGCGCGAATATTGGAAACTTTGGTAATCATGGCTTGTCCGCAAGGGTGCTCAAGGAAGACAATATTAGTATAAGTCGAGGAGAACAATAAAATGAAAGAGACTTGGTTCGTTGCCTATGACCCCACCACCACCCTGTGGGATGCCAAGGCCATTGCTCCAGATTTTCCCGATGACGCCTGGCTGTACAAGGTGATCGCCCGCAATGCCCATGAAGCCATTGTCTTCGGCTTGGAGCAACATAAGGCCCTGCTGGCCGACCTTTCCCCCTCGGAGCTGAGGGTGGCACAGGCAATAGTGAGGCAGGTCAACCGCGTCGAGCGAAAACCCGACGAGATCCTCATGATCGATATCCCGCAGAAATCCCTGGCTGGAGCCCAAACGCTTTCGGAGCGGGGTTTTTTCAACCTGGCGCACCATGAGGAAGTGTTGATCCGAATCTCGTCTGCCGGCTGGAAAGCCCTGGAAGATCACGTCGAAAAACAACGCAAGATCGAAGACGAATACGATTACGCTCAGTTGGCCTGAGCGCCTGGAAAGCCAGGGATGGCTGCTCCATACTCCCGCGCCCAGCCCAGGTGATCGCAAAGGCAGCGGACGGCCTTAGTCGCCCCCGTCACCACCGCCGTCTGTGTCGCCAAAATAACCGCCAGCATCGCCACCGGATTGGGCGTTTCCACTGCTTCCTGACTTCGTGGGTGCACCCAGCCACAGGAAGAACGCGCTCATGCAGAACCAGAAAACAAAGGCGACAATCAACACGGGTGTCGGCAAGCCGGGAAACACCCCCACGCGTCGTTAGCCCAGATACACAGGCCAAAAAATAGGGCGGCAATGGCTAGTACAGGCATTTGCACCTCGAACGGATTGGAAGGAACAGTGGCAATACCGGGCCTGGTATCGCCTGAGAACACGACGACGAGACGTCATCCTGCGGATATGGCACGGCCTTAGTCGCCTCCACCGCCGCAGCCGCCACCATCGCCTCCGCCATCTCCCCAACCACCGACATAGCCGTCGCCACCGCCGTCCCGATGGTGACGACGATCGGGGGTTGCTTTTGAGTTTCTGCAGTTGAAGAAGCAGATAGCTGCAATCCAGGCGCTGGGTATGATTATCCCAGCGATGAGGATGGCAAGACCAACAATGTCATTCAGCTTGGTCAGCTCGGCAGCTGATGCAGTGAGTGGCATGACCAATCCGAGCAATATCCAACGCATTTTAAGCATAAGAAACTCTCGATATACACCTAAATTGGTGCAGCCACATATTCGCACAGCCACCGAATAAATCAAGAACCTTCGGCCAGGTCACCTTAAGGTTCAGGTGGGCGTCACCGGGGAGATCATTGCCCCCTCCTCAGCGACATCGTCCTTTTCATCGCCGAAAACCTTGGTTACCTGGGCTTCTTCGGTCAACGCCTGTGCCCCACCCGGTGAGGCATCGGGGCGCATCCAGACTTTCAGCAGGCCAATTATCGTTCCAAAAAAACCTGTCAGCATTATCCCAAGCACCGGACTGAACCCAGCCGCGTGATCCATTTCCAGGTAACGGGAAACCAGCATGTACAAGATCCCAGAAACCCACATGCCTGGGAAGATCCAGAGAATTCGAATCATGACCTATCTCTACATGCGCCGACATTGACGCTCGGCCATGCTCTCATATTTTGGACGCAAAATAACCCCGAAAAATCAAAAAGCGAGCCGTTCGCAAGCGAACGAAGCGACGATTCCCCTAAAACAGCCGGACAGCTTCGGACAACGAGAAAAATGTGCAGAAACAATCGGTTGGGGAATTCTTGCAGCATGCATCGGGTGGCGCAAAGCACCGCTGTCCATTCACTACAGGGCGATGCCCAGTATCCAGGACAGCGGGGCGGAGACTTCGTCCAGCACGGGGTTTTGCTGAAACTCAAATGCCTGCAGCCAAATCAGTGTGCCCAGTGACGATATGCCGATCATTATGACCTGGGCGATTCGCCGCCCCCACCGGTTACGACGGGAAGCCTGCCGGGCTCGGTGATGCTGCAGCCACTCGAATTCTGCTGCGGTCAGCCTGACCAGTTGTTCGCTCATACGACTCCTTGCCTATTATCGTGCCCCACGAAGGACACCTGTAGCGGCTGGCTTGGCTCAGCGCAAGGCTTGGCAGGGCGCTGAAGGCTTCAACAATCTTCCAAACAGGCCCTGCGCTTCACGTCGGCAAGCCGCGCATGCCTCAATGGTTCGACTGGAGGACTGCCGGGCTCGGTGTTTTTGCACCAGACACCTCGGGGAAATTGAATGTCAGAAATCCCAGGGGGTAAACGCTAGGGGCATGACCCGCGTGAAGTCCCCTTGCCACCTGAAATATCGACGTGACTGGCCTCGGGGGTGTCACCGACATTGTCTGCCTTGCGGGAATCTCCAGGGCTCGTGACCAATATGAAAACCACTATTGCCCAAATCAGCACGAAGTTTGCGTAACCATACTCCTCGGTCAACCAGAGATAGAGGACAATCGCACCGAGAAAGACGCCAAGGATGATTAAAAATATAAGTTCCATATTGCCTTCGACTCTCCTCAACCCTGGGTAACCGCGTAATTGATCACGCAGCCGCAGCAGCGTCTTTGGAAAGCTCGTAGAGCTTGGTGCGAACGTAGTCATCCGCACCGATTTCCGTACAGATGGTATCGATCTGCTCGATCATCCCTTCCTTCCCCTCCTCCTCCAGGCTTTCGGCGGTCGAGGCCCGCAGGCGCTCCACGAACTGGCTATCCCTGACCAACCCCTGTTGGAACTGATCGGCACTCATCGAAGCGTCGGTGAAGACGATCGGCACGGTTTTCAGCGCAATGCGCTCAACGCCACTCTGGGTGACGGCGAACACATTGACCTCAAGCGACTCTTCCAGCGCAGTAAGGCGGATCAGACGGCCCGCCTTGATGAGCGTATGACCCTGCTCGGCCTCCATGGTTGGAATCGCGGAATCAGGCTCGGCAACAATCCCCAGGGCGGGAATCACCACGCGGGCACGGCTGCCCTGATCCAGGCGATGGTGCCCGCCCCAGGAGGTGTGACACTCCATCTCCAGCTTGTGCCATTGGCCATTGTCATTGACCTGGATCTGATAGCGCTTGGCGCTGTAGCCGGCGACATGCGCCAGACCCGAAGCCTGGAGAATCGCCGCGATATGCCCCTTGCTGCGGTCAAGCCAGCGGCCATCCCTGGGCACCAGCACCGCCTGGCGCCCCTTCACCGCATTGATGATCTCCAGCACTTTGCCCATGTCACGGTTTTCGTGCAGCAGGTCACCCAGGACAACAGGCACAAGCTGCCGCTCAGCGGCGATCTCGAAGGCGTTCGCCAGCTTGGCCATGGATGTGTCCCAGGTGTTGTCCACGCGCCCTACACGGCGCTCTGAGCTCAACCAGGGGTCACCGATGAGCAGGAAGCCCTTCATGCCAGTAATCACGGAGGTCTCAATGCTCTGTGGGTTCAATTCAAGCATGGGTATGCGCTCCAATGGTCTGTTGGCAGGTAGGGCAGATGCCGCCCAGTCGTGCAATCAATGCGTCCTTGCGGCCCTTGATGGTGACCGCTTCGTGCTGGCAGGCCGCGATCTTGCCTTTACAGGCCTCCACAGCCCCTGCCGATTTGTCCAGGCGATCGATCAAGCCAGCCTGTGCCGACAGGTCTTTGAGGGTTGGTGCCACCACCGGGGTGAGCGTGTGCACGGCTTGCAGGATTGCGATCGCCTTGAGGGTATTGCTCCAGCGAATACCGAGGTGCTTGAGCTTGTTCGAGTCATGCAGCACCGGCACTTTCGGCGCCCCGGTCACGGCACGCACCTGCCTGAGGACATTGACCACCTGGGTGTTGCGCTCGATACCCTGGATCAAAGACTGCAGCTTCTGGGTTTCCATCAGCTGGACAGGCACCACAAAGTAGCGACTGACCTCTTCAATCCCGGCTTTCAAAATGCTGATCGCCTGTTCGGCATGGTTCAGCTTGGCATCCAGCTTCGCCAGGCGGACGATTTTCTGGCATTGCTGGGTCAGCTGCTCGTGCGCGGCCAGCACATCGACATCGGGCGCTTCGTCGAGCAAGGGCGAGAGGATTTTGAGCTGGTTCTTGATCCGGTTGAGCTCAACCTCCAGCCCCGCCTTGCGCTGCCGGGCATCCATGATCTGCTGGGTGAACTGCTGGAGCATGCGCTGAACATCGCGCGACTCACGCCCCAGTGGCAGCATCTTGGCCCGATCGATCGCGGTGTAGCGGCTCGACAAGAGGTACTTGGGCTCATCCTGTGGGTGCACATGGATATCCTGACCATGGATTCGTCCCATCGCGAGGTAGGTGTGCAGCCACTCGGGCACCTTGCCCTTGCCGGCATTCGAACTTTCGATGCACACACCGTTTTTGTCCTTGAGCTCAAGGCTGGTGCGGTTACTGCCCTTACGGGCGTATTTCCAGATCAGGCTCATGCCCTCTTCAAGCCCGATCTCCACCTCGAAGTGAGGGCGATGGTGGCGAATCCGGGTCTCGGTGCCGTCGTTGTCCAGCAATTCGGACACGGCGGTGATGAACTTGCTTTTGCCCAGGTCGTTGTCACCAATGATCACGTTCACCCCTGGGCCTAATTCCACCAGGATGTTCTCGTGCGGGCCGAAGTCCTTAAGGCGGATGTACCGCAGGGCGTTGTCAGGGTACTCGACGCTGTCGTCGACCACCTCATCGCTGATGGTGCGCGAGTGGGTTTTGCCGTTCTCGCTGTAAATCTCGATGATCCGCGAGTAGCCGGAGAAGTACGCAGCGGGTTTATGGCTGATGTAGATCACCTGAATGCCCAGGCGGTGCGCCAGCTGTTGCATGACCGCCGCAAAGGCCGGGATGTACATTTCAGCCAGGTGGCAGTCCGCTTCGTCCAAAAACAGCACGCGTCGGTTGGGGTGGCGCGCCAACACGACGAAGCGCAGGCCCATGGCCACGATGTTGGCAATGCTGCCGCCCCGGTCACGACTGACGTTCTCCAGGTCGCCGTTGGACAGGATGTCCACATCCAGCGCCGCCAGATTGTTACGCATTGAGCTGGTGAAAACGATCTTTTCACCGGTCTTGTTCGGCATGATTTCATGAATCAGGGAGGTCAGCAGGTCTTCGAAAACCCCCTTGTTCTTGGCCTGCACCTTCATCTGCAGCGCCAGCAGGGCATGCTGAATGTCGTCTTTGCGCATCAGCAAGGCATCACACGCGCCGATTTCAATCGACACCCGCGCCATGTCGTTCATGGCTTGCCGGGCCACGCCTTTGAGCTCACTTTCCTGGCGGGAAAGCTGCTGGACGCTCGTGCTCAACAGGTTCAGCTCGTCGAGGGGGTTCACTGCAGGCTGCTGAGTCATGGCTTACCCCCGAGCGCCAGGAACGGCATTCAGGCGATTGAGCTGCTCTTGGATTTCGCCGATTTTGGTGCGACGGGCGCTGACCGTGTTTTTGAATTCCGCGACCGCCCGCAGGTTTTCGGTGTTGCCGGTGGCGAACAGCGCCCGCAGCTCGTCAATGGTGTTGCAACCTTCTGCCTTGGCAAGAGCAGCCAGCTCGGCAGCCTGGGCCTCGTGATGCTTAAGCTCGGTGCCCAGACGAATCAGATCGGCCTGATTTTGACCCTCCAGCTCGATAGCCTGCTTGAGGTCTGCAGCGGCGTCAGTAGTCGACATGGTGAATCCTCCAGAGTGATGTGGAAAGTATAGGGTAAATTGCCAATTTGTCAATTTGCAGGTTAATCGAGAGAATTAATTATACGGTGTTTCGCATTTCAGAAGGAGTCGCTATTTTCGCGCACGCGGCTGCACCACAAAAATGCAAATTGGCTCCAGAGAGCCAATTTTCAGGTAAATCAATCGGTGATCAGCGACTTGGGCCATCCTGCTGCGGGGCTTTGTAGTTGAACGGGGTTTTGCCAAGGCCCGAGGACACTTCCTTGAGGTACGGCGAAATCTCGGTGACGATGAGCTGACCGAATTTACGCTTGGTCTTGGCGTAGGACATCACCAGCTTGTGCTTCGCTCGGGTCATGCCGACATACAGCACCCGGCGCTTTTCCTCCAGGACGTCATTGTTTGACTCCTTTTCACCGGGCGTGGTGTCTTTGTCCAGCGCCGGCAGGTACACATGCCCCATTTCCATCCCTTTGGAGGCGTGAATGGTCATGATCCGGATAGTCTGCAACTGATCCGCTTCGGTTTGCCGGCTCATGTCCCCAAGCATGCTCAGCTCTTCGAGGATATCCTCGGGCTTGCGCCCCTCCTCCAGCTCGCGGAAGAAGCGGTCGAGCAGGAAGGCGACGTTCTGCAGGGAGTTGGCAATGGCATCGTCCAGCGGCACGTTGTCTTTCTGTGCGGCAGCGCGGCGCACGCCTGGGCCCAGGTAGGTTTCCCACAGGCGTTCAACGCCCGTGCGGACGTAGTCCACGTGTTCGCCATAAGCCACCAGCTTGCGGATGGCGAGCATCGAGTCCAGCAGCGGGGCCAGTTTGAGTGACACTGCCGAGGGCTCTTTCTTGGCATTGGTTTTCGCGGCCATCTCCACCAGGTAGGCGTGCGCGGTCTTGCCTTGGGCCATGGCTTTCTTGGCGCTCTTGTCGGAAACGCCAAAGCTGGTGCACTTGAGCAGCCGGCACGCGGCCATGGAATCCCACGGGCGGAACGTGAAGCGCAGCAGGGCGATGGCGTTCTTCACCTCGGCCCGTTGATAGAAGCCGATGTCGCCCACCACCTGGTAGTTGATCGCATTCTGAACCAGCGCCTGCTCAATCGCCGGCTTGGCCTGGCGCGAGTGATAGAGGATGGCGATTTCCTTGCCCGGAATGCCATTGGCCAGGTCGCGCTTGATCCCCCTGGCGATGACATCGGCCTCCTGCTTGTCCGACTCGAAGGCCACAATGGAAACCGGGGCGCCTTGCGGATACTGGTCATGATCCTTGTAAACGGCACCATCGGAGAGCTTCTGGCTCATCCGGGCGGCCACCACGTTGGCCGCTTCGAGGATGGCCGGCGTTGACCGGTAGTTGATGTTCATGTCGATCTTGATCGCCTTGCGGTAGCGCTGCATGAAGGTCAAGATTACCTGGATGTCAGCCCCCCGGAAGCCGTAGATCGACTGCTTTTCGTCGCCCACCACCAGGATATTTTCATGGTGCCTGGCGATCTGATCCATGATCCGCATCTGCACCGGGTTGGTGTCCTGGTATTCATCCAGCATCATGTAGCGGTACCGCTCCGCCAGTTCCTGGCCAAGGCGTGGGTCACGCATCATCAGCTGATTGGCCACCACCAGGATGTCGTCAAAGTCGATGCCATTGGCCGAACGGCACAGCAGGGTGTACTGATCCCAGGCGTCCTTGGTGACGCGATACAGCACGTCGGAAGGATCGCCAAAACCGATCATCTCCCGCGCATAGGTTTCGGCGGTATGCCCCTTGGCCCTGGCGGCAGCCATTTGCTCCTCGATCTTCTTGGCCCAGCGCTTCTCTTCGATCATTTCCTGGGTGTCCTTGTCGAGCTGCTTGATAGCCTCCTCGAACAAGGTCGTCGACTCGCTTTCATCGAAAATCGTGCACTCATTGAAATCGATGCCGATCGATTCCAGATAAGGGTGGTTGGCATTGGCCTTGAGAATCACCTTGTAGATGATCGAGTGGAACGTGCCTGCGGTAATGTACTGGGCGACATCGCCGACCATGGTCTCCAGGCGCTCCTTGATCTCGTCGGATCCCTTGTTGGTGAAGGTCACCAGCATGATCGAGGTGGCCGGCACTTCCTTGATCAGCAGGTGCGCGGTGCGGACGATCAGGGTCTTGGTTTTACCCGCCCCCGGCCCGGCAATCGCGGCAACCGCCCCATTGAGTGTCATGGCGCATTGGCGCTGCCGCTCATTGAGCCCCTGCATCAATAGCTCGATGCGCTCTTCTTCGCTGTCGAGTGCCACGATGTCTTTGAGTGTAATCGCCTGTGCCATGCCGGCTCCTGCTGGTGCATTCATGCTTCTATTCTCACCCAGGTCTGGGCCATAATTCAATTATAGCGTATATTGACAAGTATCAGTTCGGCTGGCAGATTGTCCGGGTCGACGGCTAGAACGTCAATATATACATTACTCGAAGGCTGCATCAGCCATCGAATCCCTACTAACAAGATGATTTACAACGGATTTTTGAAATGGCTGATGAAGCAGATGTAGCAGGCGAGTTCCAGGAAGCATTTCTGGCGAGCAGTCTTGAAGCCCAGCGGAAAAAGGTTTCCGACTCCCCCAAAGCGACCGGCAAGTGCCTTTTTTGTGACGAGCCCCTCCATTCGTCGCCTGCGGTGGGTGAAGACCCTGCCAAGGTCAAGCGTCCGCGCTGGTGCGATAAGGACTGCATGGACGACTGGCAGCGCGAAGAAGACGCCAAACGCCGAAAATCCGGGCGTAATCCAGTGGTCATGCCACTGTCGAACGAAGAAGACGGCGAGTAACCATGTCACGCCTGGCCCTCCCCTCCTCGGACATGCCGGCGAGCAATCGCATGAGCGCCGCGCAATTTCGGGAGCTGAACAGCCAGGCCGCAAAAAGCAAGAAGGGCCGCAATGGCAAGTTCAATGCCATTGTCATCACCACCAGTGAAGGCCGCTTCGATTCCAAAATGGAGTACCAGCGGTACCTGACACTGAAGCTGATGCAGCGTGCCGGCGAGATCACCGATCTCCAGCGTCAGGTGCCCTACGCGTTGACAGCCGGTGGTATTCATATATGCACCTATGTGGCTGATTTTGTTTACAAAAAACAGGATGTGACAGTCGTTGAAGACGCCAAGGGATTCAAAACCCCGGAGTACCGTCTAAAACGCCGACTGATGAAGGATATTCTGGGCATCGAAATCCTGGAAACAGGCAGAGTCAGAAAACCGAAAAAAGCATCCCCATAATAATAAACGGTAGCCACCATGATTCGAAGACTGATCCTCAGCACCGCCATGCTGCTTGGCAGCCCGCTGCTAGCCCACGCTGGTGTGTTCAAAGAAGAACCCGTGTCCATGGCGGTGCTCAATCAATGTGTCAATCAGTCGAGTCAGAGCTACCAGCTCAAACCGGTGATGCTTAAGACCATTATTGCCGTCGAGGGCGGTCGGGTCGGCACCATCAGTCCCAATTCAAATGGCTCCTATGACCTCGGTGTCATGCAGGTCAACACGCTGCACCTGCCCAGCATCAAGGCCGAACTTGGCTATAGCTGGAAGGATCTAGTGTTCGACCCCTGCAAGAACATTCAGGCGGGCTCGTGGATTCTGTCCAAGCGCCTGAGTGAAGTGCCCGGCAAGCCCTGGCTGGCCGTGGGCAATTACCATTCAAAAACCCCGAAATTCCGCACCCGCTACCTGAAAAAGATTGCCGCCGCCTACTCTGACCTCGCAACCGTCATCGGCACCCCGAAAGAGGCGTCTGCCATGCGCAGGACAACCGGCTGGGGCAGTGCTGCCGCCAGCGCCCCGGCCCCTGCCGCACCCGGTGTGATGGTGTTTACCGACAAGGGTGTGCCCTCGCTTGCCGCGCTTGAGCAGTCCATCCAGGGCGGCCAGCAACCCCAATTCTCTGCCCCCATGGCCCGTACAACGCCCAGGGTAACGACGCCCAAGGTCGAGGTTGTGGCGATCAACAATAAACGTCGTATGTTAAGGTTCATCGAATGACAACCATCACGGTAATTACCGAAAAGAACTCTGTTTCCATAAAACTGGCTGCAGCGATGGGCTGGAGCAAGAGTGCCCTGGGCTTCTCCGGGCAGTGGATGGGCAACACCGTCCACATGGTGCCAGCGCGGGGTCACCTGCTGACCCTTCCCGCACCGGATGAGATCCAGCCAGGGCTTGGCTGGAACAACCCGAGGGCGATGGAGAACATCCCGCGCACGAAAAAGCTGCGCCCCATCGTCGATGCCCCTGACTACAAGGGTCGCCGTGTCGAAGATCACCTCAAAACCATCAAGCAAGCCCTCAGCCAGTCCGACGAAGTGATCCTGGCGACGGACGCCGACCGCGAAGGCGAATACATCGGCTGGTCGATCCTGGAACACCTGAACTGGAACAAGGGCGTGCGCCGTTGCTGGCTCGCCTCCGGTGAAGACCCGGCCAGCATGCAGAAGTCCATGGCCAACCTGCTGCCAGGCTTTGAAAAGAAGTCGCTGGCCCGCGCTGCCGAAGCCCGCGCCCATTGCGACCACGCCTACATGTACATCACCCGCGTCTTCAGCCATTACGGCCAATACGGGCTGCTGGGCAGTCACCTGGGGCGCGGCGCATCGCCCCGCGAACGCGTGATCTCCCTGGGCCGCGTGCAGTCCGCCGCCCTGTACATGATCTACAAGCGTGAGGAAGCGATCCGCAACTTCGTGCAGAAAACCTTCTTCAACATCTCCGGCGATTTCAACACCTCGGGCATTTCCCTCAACGCCGAGTACACCCCGAAGGTCACCCGCGAGATGACCGAGAACGTCATCGAGGGTGTCACCTGGGAGCCGCAAGGCAACGATGGCGACAACAAGGTGGACAAGCCGCTGTTTACCGGCGAGCAGCAGGTGCAGCAGTTCGTCAAACGCCTTGAGCAGCACGCCGCCCAGTCCAAGGTGCTGGAGTACTCCGAAGGCACCAGCGAGCAGCACCCGCCGATTACCTTCGACCTGGTCGCCGCGAAATCGGCGTTGATCAAGGCCACCAAGATCACAGGCGAAATCGCCCAGACGGTGATCGAGGACTTGGCCTCGCAAGGCTTCATCTCCTACCCGCGTACGGCGCATGGCGAGCTGCCAGCCAACCTGTACCCGGCCAACGAGCGCAACCCCCTGATCAAGTCGGTGATGAACGTGCCAGGGCTCGCCGCAGCTGCCCAGCAGGCCATGGCCATCCACGACGGCAACGACCCCAAGTACAAGCCCTTTAAGCCCAAATGCTTCACCACCAAGAAACTGGAGCACCATGGCTTGATCCCGACCCTGCGCGCCGTGAACGCCCAGGTGCTGGCCAACATGTCGCCCCAGAAGAAGACGGGCGAGAGCATCCGCCACAATGGCGAACACATGCGGGTGGCCTACACCCTGATTGCCCAGCAGTTCATCCAGGCCTTGCTGCCCCCGGTCAAACTGGCCACCCAGAAGATCACCTTCGCCGTGCCGGTCATCGACATGCTCGGCAACGACCAATCGCTGTTTGTGGCCAAGGCAGCGCGCACCGTCGATTTCGGCTGGCGCGGCATCATGAACGTCGGCGCCGAGAAGAACGCCGAACTGCCCAAGCTCAAGAATGGCGATCCAGCCCTGCTGGAGCAGGTACTGCTCAAGGAAGGCAAGACCAAGCCGCCTGTGCGCTACACCGAACAGAACTTTGAAGAGGCCCTGAAGAACGCGGCCCGCGAAGTCGACGACCCTGTACTGCGCAAATACGTGGCCAGCGGTGATGACAAGCCCATGGGCATTGGCACCCCGGCCACCCGCGACACCATCATCCCGATCCTCAAGGCCAGGGTCTACATCACGGTCGAGAAGAGCGCCCTGTTCCTGGCCCCCAAAGGCAAGGAGCTGATCGACTATCAGCGCACCAGCGGCCATGACTGGATGCACCGGATCGAAACCACGGCGCAGTGGGAGGGCAGGCTGGGCGAGCTGGCATTGCTGGAAGACGATCGTCAGGCCATTGCCATGCGCGACCAGTTCATCGAAGACAACCTGGTGGGCCTGGAGGAGTACGTCACCTGGATGAACGACAAGTACGCCAGCGTGGAAAAGAAAGCCCTTGATCGTGCGCCTTCGGTGGTCACGGACAAGATGAAACAAGCCATCAAGAACATCGCCGAGCGCAAGAACATCAAACCGCCAAGCGGCGCCTTGAGCGACCCAGTCAAAGCCAAGGCCTTCCTGGACGAGCACATGCCCAAGCGTGAAGCTGGCGAAGCGGGCAACGGTGGCGTCTACCCGCCGAGCGCTGCTCAACTGGGGCTGGTGGCCAAGATCGAGGCAGCCTGCGGAGTGCCGGTGACCGATGAGATCCGCGCCAGCAGCAAGCTGGCCAGCGAGTATATCGAGAAACACAAGCCGGCGCTGGATGCGCAGTACAAAAGTGCGCCGCCCACGGAAAGCATGATCAAGTTCGCGAAAAACCTGGCGGCCAAGTTGCCAGCGGATCAGCAGCCGAGCGATGATGTCTTTACGCGTATGGACGCCTGCAGGGCGTTTCTTGACGCCCAGACGAAGGGCAGCACGGGTGGCTCCGGCAGTAAGTCATCTGGCAAGCCCGCCACAAAAGGCAAAACAGGAGGCGGCACACGCCGGTAACCCATGAAAGTGCGCTTTGAAGAACGCTTTACCATCAAATTGGTTCAGAGTCGTCCGAATGAGATCTTTGTCTTCGGCGACAACCTGAGACGCAAAGGCAAGAAAATCGGCCAGGCCATCATTCGACCGATGCCCAATGCGTTTGGCGTTCCCACAAAGCGCGAGCCCGCTCGGTATGACGCGGCGTATTTTTCCGACCAGGACGATGAGATCAAAGCGGTGGAGCAGGCCCTTCGCGATTTGTATAAATTGGGCCGAAAATACACCCTGGTGTTTCCCCTCGGTGGGCTGGGCACGGGCCTGGCCGAAATGGAAAAGCGCAGCCCAAAGGCTTGGCGGCGCATGAATCAAATCCTTGAGGAGCACTTTGGCGTGATCAATGGCGTGGTGTCGCGGGCGGCAGAGCCGTCATTGCAGCCCTAAGCGCCCGCTCCCCTTAATTTCCATGGCGCCCGATCCACAGGCGCCTTTTTCATGGGTGATTGCATGCTTCTGCACACGGTTTTTGAATGGGTGGGCGCCGCTACCGGCATTGCTGGCGCGGCCATGGTCGCCAGTCACTCCAAGTACTCTCCTTACGGCTGGATCAGCTTCCTGGTCAGCAGCACCTGCATGTCGGTGTTTGCCGTCATGACCCAGGCGTGGGGCCTGCTGCTCCTGGAGAGCTGCTTCATCCTGACCAACCTGCTGGGACTGTGGAGAGGGCTGATTCAGCCGTTTGTACGCAAAAGAAGCAGCCGCCACGGCGAAGGGTCGACTGCCCCCCATCAAGCATCGGCACGCAAAGTCTAGCCACCTGGCGCCGCAGCCCACGGGGGATAATTTCCGGAATTTTTGCTGGATTTCGGCTACCATGGTGCTGGTAAAATTCAGCACCCGGACGCTCAGGAGAAACCATGAAAGCCAATTCACCTTCAAAGAGGAGTCTGTCGTTTCCCGACTGGTTCTTTCTTGTGACCCTGACGCTAGTGGTGGCTGGGTTTGTGACTTACACTACCATGAGTTTTCCGAGCCATGCGAAACCTGGGCTGCATGCCCTGCGATTCATCAGCCTGGGCTTTACCCTGGTATCGGCAGTGACCTTGGGGCTGGTCGTCTACAAGGTGTTTGTGCTTGAGAGCGCCTGGGCTAGCCACAAGCGCGAAAAACAGACCTCCCCCACCGACTGAAGCCAGGTACGCCGCATGGCCACGCATGAGGATTTGAAAATCACCAAGTTCCAGGGCGCTCGCACCAATATCAACCACATCCGAAAAACCCATCAGTGCCGGATCACCGTGGAATTTCAGGGCAAGGAGTACGTGTTATCGCTGCCCGTTTATGGGGCTTCGGGCGCCTCGGCCATCACCAATGGCCGGATATGGCGCAACAAGGACGGCAACATGGCGCGCATCCGCCAGGCGATCTTGAACGGCCTGTGCGAAGTGCCGGCCCTCCCCAAACGCTAAAGGTGCCTCGCGGCACCTTTTCCAGGATCATCACTTGTGACGGAACAGGCTTGGCTCAAGGCGGATTGAACGAGCCAAAGGTGATGACTTTTGCGCTGGGTACAGCACCCTCGCGGTCTTTCTCGACCGCTGCCCGCAAGGTTTCCTTGTAGCACATCTCGCGACGCAACTCCTTGCCCGCCTTCGAGAACAGCCACCCCTGCCCATGGTCAATCCCGGCATCGCGCAGCCAGGCGTATTGCATGGGGTTGTCAATGTGCTCGGCCACCACCTTCATGCCCCGCGCATGGCAGGCATTCACCGCTGTGGTAATCAGGCGCTGGGCCGAGGCACTGGTCTGGATCGCGGTCGTCAGCTTGGCCGACAGCTTGAGGTAGTCCAGGTTCAAGTCCTGCACGACACTGAATTTCGCGTAGCCCGTGCCGAAATCGTCCTGACCCACCTTGCAGCCCTGGGATTTGACCAGGTCAACGAAGGCCCTGGCCAGACGCATGTCGCGAATGGGCTCGGACTCGGTGATTTCAAATTCGATTTTCACGTCCTTGGGCTTGCGCGACAGGAGCCAGTTGGCTTCTTCATGGAACAGCGGGTCGCACAGGCTTTTGGCCGACAGGTTGACCGCCACTTCCGGCCCGTCCGGGATCTGCTTGAGGGTGTTGATCACGGTGTCGAGCACCCAGAGGTCGAATTCACTGATTTCGCCGGATTTTTCCATGCGATTCACCAGGGCTTCGGTATCCCCGGTAAAGCTCAGTGGCCGCATGAGCGCCTCATAGCGAGCGAGCTGCAGGGTTTTCATGTCCACAATGGGTTGAAACTGCATGCCAAAACGCTTCGAGAAAATCGCTTTCAGGCTCCCCATGGCGCCCCTCACATAGCAAATCTCTAATGCCCTCATTGAAACACAGTAATGCTTATATTGACAAAGATAGATTGCGAAGTCTGTCAATATTTAGCAAAATATCGGGCAACAAGGAAAATAATATGCACACCAAGACCCTCACCCTGCCATCGGGCGGTCGACTGTTTGTCATTGGTGAGCTTTTCGGGCACTTCCCCGCACTAGGTTTCTGGATGCGGCAGGTTTCCTTTAAGCCACAATTGGACAAGGTCATTCTGCTCGGCAATTTCCTCGGCTATGCCGCGTCCTCGCGCCAGGCTCATTACTACCTTTCCCAGCCATGGCTGGAGGCGGTGCTTGGGCCCAATGAAGCCCATGTCCTGGATCGCCTGAGCCAAGGCCAGCCTTCCACCAAGGGCAGCCTGATCGGCCAGTGGCTGGGTGCCATGAGTGGCGACGAACGGGCGATGCTGCACCGCGCCCTTGCCGGTGTGCCTGTCGCCATGGAATGGACGACCGAGGACGGCCTTGTGGTTTTTAGTAACAGGCCGATGCGCGAGGACATGCCCTGGGCGCGTACGCGCAGCGAGCTCCTGCAAAGCGCCAGCCCCGCCCAGGCCGTGCAGCTGTTTATGAGCCGCATCGACACGCTCCGGTGCCTGGGCATGATTCCAGGGGGCGCGCAGCGTCCCGCACCGGGGGTGCACCAGAGCATCGCGGCATTTTCGCTGGAAAAGCCGGCAGCAACCCATCATGTACGCCACAACCGAATTATCGTAACCGGCTCCAGCTGCACGGCCCATGGCGCTCAATATGAGCATAAGAGCCTGCTGTGCTGTGTCGAAATCAATCATTTGCAATCTTCAATTGAACAGGTGAACCCATGGGAAATGTCTCTGGACGTGCGGCACGCGTTGTATCCAGCGAGCAGCTTGAATACGAATATGCACTGAAACGCAGGGCCCTTTGGCGCGTGGTAACCGGCTCGGGGCTGGCGTTCCTGGCGCTGCTGATCATGGCCTTTGCCGCCTACCCCATCGTCCTGAAGTCCACCCTGCCCCTCCTTTGGCTGCAGGAGGCGAACGCAGGAGGCTGGAACAAGGAATTGCAGACCATTGGCATCAACCTGTTGGCCAAAGGCCGCATCGAGGTCTTCCCGCTGTGGATCAGCATCGCCGCAGGCGCTGCAAGCTGCCTCCTGGCCTGGGTGGGTGCGACCCTCATCCGGCTCAAGGACGAGACCTCGCCATGGGCCGTGATCTTTTCCAAAACCTTCTGGTGCCAGGTCTACCTGTGGAAACAGCCAGACCACAACCTGCGGGTCACCAGCCGTCGCCCACCGCAGGCCAAAGGCTGATTCCAGCGCATAAAAAAGGCCTGCCCCTTGCGAGGCAGGCCTGGTTCACCCCTTAAGCGCTGCGGCGATTGCCGATGATCTTCTCGGCGATCTGCTGAAGGATCAGCTGCTCACCACGATCCAGCTGGCCATTCATCTTCAGGCGAGCGATGCGGTTCTTGGTTTCGCGAGGGTTGACCTTGTGGGTCAGGGTTTCCTTCGCGTTTGGATCCAGCTGGTGGATCTGCTCGAACACCACCTGTTGGTCGTATTCGTTCTGCAGCGTTTCCAGCAGCAGGGTCGCTTGCTCTTTGCCGCTGGTGTTGGCCTCGGCCAGTACCAGGTCGCGGTGGCGAGCACGCAGCTTCTCCAGTTCACGGCGCAGCTTGTCAACACCGACCAGCTCGTCTTCGGCGGCGCGAACGCGTGCCTCCAGATCCGCGATCTTGCCTTGGATGCGTGCTACCCGCACCTCGTAGGTGTCACCCAGGCGAGGTTGCTTAGCCACTTCCTCAGGGCTTGGGAAGTCCTCAGGGTTCAGGGCTGCCAGGTCACGCTTGAGCTTGCCAATGGCGCGCTCGTCCTTGCCGATCGGGCTGATGGTCGGGCGACCCGCTGACGACAGCACGACCCCTTCCAGTGCCGCTTCCAGGGTGTTCAGCTCGCCCTGGGACTGGCGCTCCACTTCGGCCATCAGGGCATCACGCTCCTGGATCGCCTGGGTGATCTTGCACTCCAGTGGCAGCGATGGACGCCCCCATGGACGCAGGCCACGACGCACCAGCGGGCTGAGCGAGTTCCACTCGTCGTAGGTCATGCCCAGATCCGGGAGGGCCCAGTACAGGGCGAACAGACCTTGGCGCACCGCCTTGATGTCTTCCAGCATGCTGCTCAGTGGCGCCAGCGAGGCAGGCTTCATCTTCGACGAGAATTCGCGGTAGGTGCTTTGCAGCTTGGACTCCAGCTGCAGGGCACGGAAGTAGTCATCGGTAGCGACCTTGCGGTCTTCGGCAACCTCGGTGAGCAGAGGAGCTTCTTCGTCCGAGACGAAATCGAGGCCCAGCGTCTCGGCGTATTGGGTCTGCAGCTCTTCCACCTTGTTGTGGGCCTTCAGAAGGTCACGACGCACGAATTGGATGTCTTTGGCCGACAGTTCTTTGCCGCTGGCGGGCATGTTCGCCAAAAGATCCGCGCAAACAGGCTCCAGGGCTTCCAGTTGGGCGATCAACGCTTCACGGGATTCCAGGGTATTCGATTTGCTATCAGTGCGAGTGTTCATGATGCCTCCGATTTACAATCCATCGAGCCTTTGTCTTCCAGACCCCTTTTATCAACGGGTGTCTCATTACATGGAGGACAGACTCATAATCGATTGGGGTAAGACCTTTAATTTGCGCGAGTCACTTGGTGTGACCCTTGCCGTTTTGGCAATTCGCTTTCACTTGGGATCAATTTATACCGTTAAGTGAGAGAGTCGTCAAGCACAATTTGATAGAAACCCGAAGATCTGTGCGTCAAGTGATCGACGTCACAGTAATGGCACTATTGATTAGGGCTAAACCGCTCTACTACGCCCCCTAGGGGGCGATCGCTGCAGCAGTCTGGGTCTTTGCCTGGCGCAGGTCGCGCTCCATCTCCCGCAGGAATTGATCCAATTCGGAGGGCGAAAGCTTTAGCTGGGGGAACAGACCGTTCTCAAATCCCTTCTGTGACTTGCCGCCCATGGCAAGGTTGCCAAAGCCCCTCTGCTCCATGTCATACAGGGCAATGTCATCCCCCGAGGTGTATTTGACCAGCAGGTTCAGGCGGTTCAAGGCCACTGGATCCAGTTCTTCCAGGGGTGAGCTGGCGATCATGCAGAAATCACCCTCCCCGCCATTTCGGGCCACACGGCCCCTCAATTGGTGCAGGGTAAATGCGCCCAGGTGGTCGGCATCAATAACCCCCAATGCCCTGAGGTTGGCAATATCTACCCCGATCTCGATCAGGGTAGTGGCCAGCAACACATCCGCACCCCCCGCGTTCATCAGGTCGATAATGGTGGTTTTTTCATCGCGCTTGGAGCGACCGTGAATCACGGCCACTCGATTGGGCTTGAGCTTTTCCCACTTGGCCGCGCCCTGCAGAATGGTTTTCTGGTTGCGCAGGGTCAGATCCTCATCCACCTGAGCGCCCAGGTATTCAAGGGATACAGCCACTTCCCCAAGCTTTTGCATAAAGCGCTTGGTCAGTCGATTGTGCGCATCGTCCTCGCCATGCAGCTCAACCACGTAGCCTTCCGAAATTGTCCGGTCGATGCCAGCCAACATTTCCGAGGATTCTGAGTGGACTGTCAGGTTTTTTACCGAGAACCCTGATTTCTTCTTCAATACTGCACAAATCTTCTCGGCTTCTTTCAGGTCGTCACACTTGACGTGGTAGAAGAAGGCTTTCTGCTCGGCAACCAACGGATAGATCAGCGCCACCCGATCGCCTGCCGCCACGCGCTTGTACAGCAGATCCATGACGACCCGCTTTTCCGGGATCGTGTTACCGATCAATTGTGTCCGGATGGTCTTCTTAACGGGACAATCCTTGATCACGGTGATTTTTTTGTTGCCAAACATCGTTTGCGCCATGGTGCGCGGAATCGGGGTCGCCGTGGCTTCTAGGACGTGCGTACCAAGACTGCTGATCGATTCACGCTGCACGGTGCCCATTTTCTGCTGCTCGTCGGTCACTGCAAAGAACACTTTCCATTGCGGGTTTTTCTTGAGCCAGGAGAGGATCGCCGTGGTTCCGATCAATATCGACCCCTGGGTAACCTCGGCGTTGAAGCCCGCCGTGACCAGGTGAATATTGAGCTGCGGGTACCAGGTTCGGATGTTTTTGGCGACCTGGTCGGCCAACGGCTCTGTCGGCAGCATGATCACCACGTTTTTGCCCAGCGAGCACGCGTACGCAGACGGAATGCCGTAGGCCATTGTCTTGCCGTTGCCCACGTCCGCCGACAGCAGTCGATCCATGGGCGTTTCAAGGGAAAAGTCCTGAATGATGTCCCAGATCGCTCGGCGCTGATCAGGCGTCGGGGTGAACGGATGCTGCTCGACCAGGGCCTTGATCAGCGCCCGATCGATCGGCATGGCCGCTTCCGGATTGGGGGCGCGCTTGGTCGCGGCCATGGCCTTGCGAATACCGTAGTAGGCATTGAGCCGCCGCGCACTGAGCATGGCCTTGTCCAGGTCATCCGGCAGTCGCGGATTGTGCAAGGTGGTCAACAGGTGCTTGAGGCTGTTGAACGGGATGCGGCAATGGGCCAAGACCGTCATCTCGTCCACACCCAGCTCATCCAGCATGTGCTCGACCGCTTCAAGCGGGTAATTCAGGGCGGCAATTTTCGTCAGCTCGGCCACTTTGGAGGGCTGAATGACCCCTGGTTTGCCTCGGTAGCGGGCGACGATGCGGTTTCGATCACCTACCGGGACAAGCTCAAGGTTGCCCAGGGTTTTGCTGTCATCGCGCTTATCCAGCGTTACTTTTCCGGACACGTGGATGATCTGGCCAATAGAGCCATTTTGCGCATATTCCCATTCCTTCAGCTTGCTGAAGGTAAACACCGACATGCTGCGCATGCCATCGCTGAGGTCAATGCGCATGTATTCGCGCTTGGGCTCCGGGGCGTCCATCCCCTTGGCGAGTTTTTCAGCGCGGATGGTGTCCGAATGCTTGACGCTCACCAGCTTCAGGGCGGCATAGAAGGTCGCCCCGAGATCCAGGCGCATCACTGCCGGAATGCTTTTCAGGGGAACGGTGAAGTCATCGTAATATTGAGGCAAATTGATCAGCAGCTCCCACGGCTCCTCGATGTCGAGGGTGTTGAGACGCCACATCATCTTTTTGAATGCATCAGTCATTATCGTTGCCCACCATTTTCCTGTTCCCTATTTTAGGCATATATTGCCCAAAGCGGGTTATGCATTTTTCGTCCGAATCACAGATTCTCTTCGGATTTTGTGTAAATTGGCGAACAGCGCCTGATCATCACTGGTCAGGCCCGTCAGCGCGGCCTTGTTCGACAGTTTTTGCATCGCCTGAGCGGCAAACACGCCCGTGATGTGCTGGATCAGATGCTGGGCGGTGCTGCGACTCGTTTCCGGTTCGTCGCGCATCAACGCAGCCATCATCGCCGGATTTTGCAGGCCGCCCAAGCGGCGACCCAGCGAGGCGGCTGCACCACGCTGGCGGCACTGCGCTTCCAGTTCCGGGGCGTAGTAGGGGTTTTCTTCCAATTTCAAATGATCTTCCGGGCTTGGCAGCAGATCCAGCGCCCCCGCGAGCATGTCGGTCTTCCAGTCCACCAGCGCCTGGATCAGCTCATCACCTTCGGCTTTCCACAGCTCATCGTGGATCATGTCTTCCGCCCACAACGGCTCGTCCCAGAGGATGCGGGTCAGTCGAATGGCATTGTCGTTGAGCACATTGACCGGTTTGACGTACGCGCTGCGGGACGTCGGCATGGACACCAGGCGCTCTCTCAGGGCTTCCACAGGCATGCCGCAGATCGACGCTGTCCGCTCCAGGGCCTGATGCCGCAGGAGTGGGTCTCGCGCCTCATGAATGAGCTCAATGGCCTTGCTGGCGAACTCGGCGCGGCCTCGATCGCTGACCAGATCCTTCGCCTCGGGCAAGTTGTGCAGCATGGCATCCAGCCAGTCCAGAGGCTGGGCCAGGATCCCTAGGTACGCTTCCGGATCCTGGGTGATCAGGCTGTGTGGATCTTCACCCTCAGGCAGCAGGATCACATCGAAGACCACTTCATGATCGGTGATGTTCTCCAGCAGCAGGGACGCCACCTGCACCAGGGCTTTGATGCCTGCCGCATCGCCATCGAAGATGAAGGTCACATGCTTGGTGTAGCGCAAGAGCAGGCGCAGCTGATGGACGGACATCGAAGAGCCCATGGCCGCAGCGGCAGCCAGGTTGATCAGGTGGTGGGCGATCACATCGAACTGCCCCTCCACGATGAACAGGTGCTCAAGCCGATTCTGGTCGCCAAACGCCTTGAGTGACTCGTACAGGCCGTACAGCACGCTGTTGCGGGAGAACAGCGCGCTCTCCTTGGAGTTGCGGTACTTGGGCTTGACGTCCGCCAGCAGGGTGCGCCCCGAGAGCCCGATGGGCTTGCCCTTCATGTCCCGCACCGGCATCACCAGTCGATCACGAAACAGCGAGAACACCCCGCGCTCCCCCTTCTCCAGCACGCCGCCCTCAATCAGGGCTTCTTGGTGCTCGACCAGATTGTCCACAGTGTGCTTGCCATACCCGGCATACCCCAACGAGAACCGCTCGATCATTTCGCCAGTAATGCTCCTCGATGCCAGGTACTCCAACGCGGTTCGGGCGTGGTCACCTGGGCGGGACAGTTCTTGCACGAAATAATCATTGGCCGCCTTCATCGCCGGCAGCATCTGAAAGTCCAGCTGCTCTTTCTTGGCCGAGCGCAGGTAGGGTTTGAGGTCAATCCCCACATCTTCCGCCAAGTCCTGGGCCACGGCGATGAATGATCGACCGGTAAAGGCCATCATGAAATCCAGGGCATTGCCGTTGGCGTTACAGCCGAAGCAGAAATAGAACTGCCGGCCCGGCGACACGGAGAATGATGGCGAGTGCTCTTTGTGGAAGGGGCAAAGGGACACATAGTCTTTGCCCTGCTTCTTCAGGGGGATGTGCCTGCCGATGATTTCGAGCAGGTCGTTCTGGTCGACGATGTCATCCAGGACACTTTGCGGAATGCGGTCGAGAGGCCGCTTGGCCCCACCGTTGGGAGTGGTCATGGCGTATGAACCTGGCTTTTCAAGATCGCTTTTATAATATATTGACAGTCGGTTGTCCAGACTCCTATCATGCGATCACCCAATTTATTGACAAAACGACAAGCCGGCCCACTGCGGGCCAGGCCGGTCGGATTCTTTAACCCCATTCAGGCCCCTGCGCCTGAATTCCTGAAGCGTGATTTATGTTCAAAATCGAATTCAATGCGTCGATCGTCTCGACATTGCAAGGCTGCCTGGACAGGCTCTCCGACCTGCAGGCAGGTCACCCAGAGATTTGGCAGCGACTCCCGCATGCCGAGCAGACCGCCGCCATCCAGGCGCTCTGGGGGCAGCTGAACCCGGCGCAGCGCCAGACCAATCCACTCATGGGGCAGCTCGTGTCGCTCAGCGCAAAGGAGCTTCGCCAGCTGGTGAAAGCCATGGAAGTCTTCATTCACGTCAATGATGGGCGCTTCTGCTCGGTATTGAATGTGCTCGATGACGTCATCAGCCACCACCCCAATCCCTTTGCCGTGCGTCAGGCCTTTGCCCAGGCTGAGGACGCCTTCCAGGCCAGTGGCGCACACGAACGCAAGGCGCCTCTGCTTGAACTTCGCCTGCTGACCACCGAGCTCAAGCAGATCCTGGAGATCAAGCTGGAGGGCTCCTTCTACGAGTTCTCCACGGCCTGCGACAATGCGCGCATTGGCTGGCAGGCTGCTGCTCCAGGGGGAATCGGCGCTTCCTGCTGAGCCAAAGGCCAGCAGGGCTCGCTCTTGTCGGTGGCTAGAGGGCACCGTTGGCAATGTACTCTCCACGATTGCGGCCTTTGCAAATCAAGGGGGAGTAATTGAGCGCATTGGAGAAATTGCGCTTTTTCGGATGAGGGGTTTTGTCTTCCGCCTCAGGCACCAGAATGTTCTCAAGCTCCTTCTCCCTGGCGATTTTGCTCGGTCGACTGATGATGTAATTGACAATCAGGCGCTCGAAATCCAGGACTTCTTTGCTTGGGCTGAACCGTGGGCTCTTGCGCACGATGCCGGCGTCCGAACAGGTGGCCTGGCCCCAGGAGAGCAGGAAGCTTTTGATTACGGCAGGGGGCGCTTTCAGCTCGGCGGGCGTCTTGGCCCCTTTGCGGTAGTAGCGATTAGCGCCTTGGCGAATGCCTTCGAGGGTGACACTGGAGAAGGTGCTGAGCATGCGGTGCAGGCAGGTAATCAGGCGGTTTCTCGGGGTTTCGCTGAACCATACCCAGTTCTTGCCCTCGTCCAGCCACACGGCATCCTCGCGGATGGAGATGACGTCGCGGATGTAGTCCAGGGCCTGGCGCTCAGGGATGCCTGGCACATACGCCAGCAGCTCATGCACATGGGTCATGCCGACGTTGCTGGTCAGCTTTCGCGCCTTGGCCAGCACTTTGGCGGCTGAGCCCTCCATGTCCGGCAGAATGACGAAGCGCTGGTTGAATTCGGTGGTGACCCGCAGGTGTTTGCCCACCCGGTTGAACTGCTTGGCCGCATTGAGTACCCCTTCCAGGGCATCATCGCCCAGCCCATGCGCCCGCAGATGCTGTTCAACGCGTTCCGCCTTGGCGGGAGCCATTTTGTTGATGATGGAGAGCATGCCGGGTAGCGTGGAGAGGTGTTTGTCAGCCTGTTCGGCCATTTGCCTGGAGCATTTTGTAGCGACCTGCCGGACACGTTCACGGGTCAGGAAATACTCTTCACCGACATCCTGCATACTGCGCCCACCCTTCCCATCCCAGCCATAATGCTGGAACGTGATGCTGATATTGCGATTATTCAGCTCGTCGGCAGGAATGGCGGCCAGGAAAAGATTGTGCATCTCGGTGCGGAAGGAGGTCATGGCGTGCTCGTTTTTTCTTATTATTATGGATGCCGGCTTTTGCCAGTCATTGCATAAAATCTACAAGCACTGCGCACTTATGTCAATATGCGTTATAAACAACCATGCTAATTCCAGGGATTGTGCTGACTGACCAGGATCGGCTCCATCCAGTCGACATTCAGCAGCCAGCTGTCCAGGGCATTGCCCTGGCGGTTCATGCCCTTGGCCGCGAGAAAATGATCGCTGTCTGCTTCTTTCCTGCCCAGATAGGCATGGCTGGCAGTGGCATTTGAATTGATGATTTCGTAAATTTCGTGAAGCCTGATGAAATACACGCCCCAGCGATACGGGCAGGTGCCAAATGTATCATGGACGTTATTCACCCAATTCACCCAGAAGAAGATCCCGATATTCTCGTAGATTTCCTGGTATCGAGCCAAATCCTTGGAGTTGAACGTGACCGCTTTATCAGGCGGGATCCCTGATTTGGATTTCGACCTGAAAAATGGGGTCTCCTGGGCTTTCAGGTCGCAGTACCCATAGCCCGGTACCCACAGATCGGCGGCGTATTTCCCCTTGGGGGTTGCCGCCTTTTCCGGGTTGGCCCACAGGGTCAGATGACTCTGCTCGTTCATCATCGTGATGAAGCGTTGCTCCCGAAGCTCACCCTCTTTGCAGTACCGGGCTTTGTCCTGCGGGTCGTGCACGCGGTGGTTTCGAGGGGCGCTCATCATGACATCTCCATCGAATCGGTCATGGCGGCCTTGGCGGCATTGAGGCTGCGCTCCAGCTTCTCGCGCAGCTCGGAGAGGTGGCTGGAGAGATCTTCAATTTCCGTTTCAGCTTCGATGTCGACCGCGTCCTTGCGCGGCATGGCGCGGCCCATGGACTTGCTGTAGGAGATGCTGACTTTGTCGCCAAAGCGCTTCTGGATCATGGCCAGGGTCTTGGACTTGCGGCTGATTGGCAGAGCGGGCACATCGATCAGGTCACCCTCGGCATTGCGGACAGCCACCTGCAGGTTGCCCTCCTCGCCATTAGAATCGTGCGCTGACATCAGGCCCAGCACCGAGGCGATACTGGCTTGCTCGACGATGATGGTGCCAGGCTGGGTGTCGATGAACGACTCCAGCGGCTGCACGCGGTCAATGATCAGCGAAGCGCCGTTGGTTTTCGGGTTGATCCGCACCACGCCGTGCATGACCACCAGGTTGTCAGGGGTCATGAAGGCCTGGTACTCGTGGTAAGGCTTGTTGAAGATCATGCAGTCCAGCTGGGCAGTACCGTCATCGAGCTTGAAGAACGCATAGGTGCCCTTGGAGTTGCTGCGCGGGTCGATATCGCTGATCAAGCCAGCCACGCTGACGTGCTTGTACTTGTTGCGGGCCTGGGGATTTTCAACAGTGTCCTGTTCGGCGCTTTCGGCAATCTCGATGAGTTGCGCCGTGAGGGACTGCTTGAGGCTCTCGCGATAACGGTCGTAGGGATGTCCGGTCAGGTACAGGCCGAGCACCTTGCGCTCGCCTGCCAGGCGGACTTCGTCATCCACCGGGGTGAACTCCGCCCGTGGCATGACCGGGATTTCCATGTCGAACAGCATCCCCTGATTGGTGTTCTTGCGCACCTGCTTGCCGGCAGCCATCGCCATGGGGGCGATCTGCAGCAGCTCCTGGCGCGTCACACCGGTATAGTCGAACATCCCCGCATGGATACAGGCGGTCACGGCGGCAGAACCGACCTTGTTGCGCTGGTTGAAGTCGACGAGGTTGTGGAACGGCCCGTTCTTCTTCCGATCGTCGAGGATGATCTTGGCCGCAGAATCGCCGAAGCCTTTGATCGCCCCCATGCCATAGATGATCTCACCCTCGTGGGTGGTGAAGCTCCATTCGGACTTGTTGATGTCCGGGGTGCGGATGGTAAGACCCATGTTCTTGGATTCATGCAGAAAGCGCACGACCTTGTCGGTGTTGTCCATGTCCGAAGACAGTACTGCTGCCATGAACTCTGCAGGGTAGTGCGTCTTCAAATAGGCGGTCTGATAGGCAATCAGTGCGTAGGCCGCCGAGTGCGACTTGTTGAAGCCATAGCCTGCAAACTTCTCCACCAGGTCAAAAATGTTGCCGGCGAGGTACTCGCTGATGCCGTTCTTGACGGAGCCTTCGATGAAGCCGCCACGCTGCTTGGCCATTTCCTCGGGCTTTTTCTTGCCCATGGCCCGGCGCAGCATGTCTGCCCCACCGAGCGTGTAGCCGGCCATCACCTGGGCGATCTGCATGACCTGTTCCTGGTACAGAATGATCCCATAGGTCGGCTCCAGCACCGGCTTCAGGCCTTGGTACTGGTAGTTGGGGTGCGGGTAGGACAGTTCGGCCCGACCGTGCTTGCGGTCAATGAAGTCATCGACCATGCCCGATTGCAGCGGGCCAGGGCGGAACAGCGCCACCAGGGCGATCAGGTCTTCAAAGCAGTCGGGCTGAATGCGCTTGATCAGGTTCTTCATACCACTCGATTCAAGCTGGAAGACCGCTGTGGTTTCGCAGCGCTGGATCATTGCATAGGTGGCCTTGTCTTCAAGGTCGATGGCATTGATATCGAGTGAGCCGAGACCTTCCTTGCGGCGTCGGGCATTGATGCTCTTCATCGCATGGTCAATGATCGTCAGGTTGCGAAGGCCGAGGAAGTCGAACTTCACCATGCCAACCTTCTCGACATCGTCCTTGTCGTACTGCGACACGAGGCCCGAGCCGTCCGGCTCGCAGAGCACCGGGGTGTAGTCGGACAGCTTCGTCGGTGCAATGACGACACCACCAGCATGCTTGCCGGTTTGACGGGTCACCCCTTCAAGTTTGGTGGCATGGAACCAGACGTTTTGCGACTCCTGGTCAGTCTCCAGCAGCACCTTGAGCGTCATGTCGCGGGCAAGGGCCTTCTCCAGGGTGATGTCGGGCTCCTTGGGGATGAGGTTGGCCAGGGTGTTGCCGACGCGATAGGGGTAGCCCAAGGCCCTGGCAACGTCACGCACGACCATCTTGGCCGCCATGCTGCCGAAGGTCACGATCTGCGACACGGAATCATGCCCATAGGCGTTGGAAACATACTTGATGACCTGGTCACGCTTGTCCATGCAGAAGTCGACGTCGAAATCGGGCATGGAAACCCGCTCGGGGTTCAGGAAGCGTTCGAACAACAGGTCGTAAGGCAGTGGATCAAGGTCAGTGATCCCGAGGGCATAGGCGACCAGGCTGCCGGCGCCCGATCCACGCCCAGGGCCCACCGGGATGTCGTTTTCCTTGGCCCAGCGAATGAAGTCGGCCACGATCAGGAAGTAGCCTGGGAAGCCCATGTCGTTGATGACCTTGAGTTCGAAATTCAGGCGATCCTCATAGGTCTGTCGCTTCTCGGCGATAGCCTCGGGCGTCTTGAAATTGTAAAGCAAGCGCACCTCAAGGCCGTCGATGGAGGACTGGCGCAGGTAGTCCGCTTCGGTCATTTTGTTCGGCGCCGGAAACGCCGGCAGAAAGCTTTTACCCAGGGTCAGGTCAACGTTGCACATCCCGGCGATTTTCAGGGTGTTGGTGATCGCCTCGGGGATGTCGGAAAACAGCTCGATCATCTCTTCCGATGACTTGAGGTACTGGTGCGGGGTGCAAGGGGCATTCAGGTCATCGCGCAGCGCCCGCACCGTGCGGCCCTGAGAGATCGCCAGGCGGACTTCGTGTGTGCCGAAATCCGCGGTGTCGAGGAATCGGGTCGGGTTGGTGGCCACCACCGGCAAGGCGTGCTCAATGGCGAGGTTCACGGCTTCGCGGATGTAGCGATCGTCGGCGACATGGCCGATACGCTGCAGTTCGATGAAGAAGTTGTTTTGAAACAGCAGTCTATAGTCCGCCAGGGCCTCGGCGACAGCTGGCATGCGCTGACTCATCAGCAGGCGACCGACTTCGCCTTCCCTGCCTCCGGAGAGCGCAATCAGGTGGTCGGTTTTACCGTCGAGCCATTCCAGAGGGATGACCGGATGGTTTTCCTTGTCGCGGGGCGCTTCGGTATAGCCACGGGAAATGATTTCGCAGAGGGCGCGGTACCCTTCGCTGTTTCGGCAGTACAGGCTCAGCGTCGAGGAGGGATAGCGCGGCGTCGACACCTTGATCTCGGCTGCAATGATAGGCTTGACCCCCTTCTCCATCGAGAGCAGGTAGGCCTTCACGGTGGCAAACAGGTTGCTCGGGTCAGTGACGGCGATAGCCGGCTGTCCAAGCTCCTTCACCTTTGCCATCAACGGCTTAACCCGCACCAGGGAGTCATGCAGGGCATATTCTGAATGAACTGAAAGGTGGACAAAACTCACGTGGCAACTCCTGGCGCTGTCATTTTGGGCGGTCTGCTTCGGCCCGGCAATAATCGATTTTAGCATTAATTGACTTTCCCGAGGCAACCAATATACTGCGAAACCGATACGACGTATTTGGAGTTCAACGCCCGTGCAAGCCACCCCCGACTACCAATCCGCTCCAGCCATCAATTTCAACGGCAGCGCAGAGCCGCTGGAAAAGGCCTTGATCTCTACCCTGTTGGACAGCCCCGAGCTGTACAAGGGCATCGCCGAGATCGTTGAGCCCGAGGATTTCATCAACGATTCGGCGCGGCAGATCTTTGCCTGGATCGTGTATGAGAGCAAGCAGGGTCGGAGCATCGACATTTCGCTGGCCATGAGTCATTTCTCACAAACGCCACGCTTGTCGAGTTATCTGATCGAGGTCGGCACGGTATTCCCGAGTCAGGACTCCATCCAACGCCATGCCGAAGAGCTGCGCGACCTCAGCATGCGTTTCAGCATGATCGAGCTGTTGCGCGAGTCGAGCCAGAAGCTGTTGCACGGGCAATTGCCGGTGGATCAAGAGATCGCGGTGCTCAGCAAGGGGTTGAACCAGACCAACGTTCGCCTGAATGCGGGCGGCGATTCGAACCAGAGCTACAAAGAGGTGGGTAAGGCGTGGCGGGCGCGCCTGGAAGAACGTGCGAAAAAAGGCGGCATCCCTGGCATTTCCACCGGATTCCGGGATCTTGACCAGAAAACCACCGGCTACCACAACGAAAACCTGATCATCGTGGGCGGACGTCCGTCGATGGGCAAAACCACGTTTTCGATGAACTCGATCGAAGACATTGCCGTCAACCAGAACATTCCCGCACTGGTCTTCTCCATGGAAATGCCCAAGGAAGACCTGTACGAGCGCACCATTGCGAGCATTGGCGGCATTGACTTCGAGAACCTGCGCCTCGGTCGGCTCAAGCCTGGCGACATGGAAAAGCTGACCATCGCCACCGAAAAACTCGATGCCGCGCCGCTGTACATTGACGATCAGCCGGCGCTTAGCCTCAACCAGGTGGTGGCACGGGCCACAAAGGCCAAGCGCGACCACAACATCGGCATCATCCTGATCGATTACTTGCAGTTGATGACGGTGTCGAAGCACTTCCTGGCCAACCTCAACGAAGGTATCGGCGAGATCAGCCGTGGCCTCAAGCAACTGGCCCGCGACCTTAAAGTCCCCATTGTGGTGCTGTCCCAGCTGTCGCGTGAGCTGGAAAGACGTCCGGACAAGCGCCCGATGAACTCTGACCTGCGCAGTTCCGGCTCGATCGAGCAGGACGCCGACCTGATCCTGTTTGTGTACCGCGATGAGGTGTACAACCCGGAAACCGAGGACAAGGGTGTCGCCGAAATCATCATCGGCAAGCAGCGCAACGGCCCGCTGGGTACGGTTCGACTGGGCTTTGCCAATGGCCAGTCGCGCTTTGAAACGATTGACCAGGGCGGCGGACAGCCCACTGTCCTGCCGAAGGTGTCGCGCACGGAACGGGTCAAGCATGACAAGGAGAACATCAGCCTTGCCTCCCATCATGGCCAGCAGCCCGCAGGCGAACCATCCCCCGGCGAGCCTGCAATTCAGGAGCTGGAATTGGATTCGCAACAACCCTATCCCGATATTCCCTTTTAAATGCTCGGTTTGACCATATATTGGCAACAGTGAGACAATGGAAAAAAACAGAGACCTGCCATGAATCTTGATGAAAACACCCATGACGGGGTTGATGTAAATGCTCCTTCACGTCACGTTACGTTCGACTGCGAGACTACAGGATTGCATCCGGACGAAGGTGACAAAATGGTTGAGGCCGGTTTTTATGAAATTATTGACCGCAAGCCTACTGGCAGATTCCTGCACCTGTATTTTGACCCCAAACGCGATGTGCCTGATGAGGCCAAGGAAGTGCATGGTCACTCCCGCGATGATTTGGTGAGGTTATCCGGCAAACGTGTCTTTGCGGATCGGGCCCAGGAGATCATCGACTTCATTCGAGGCGCAAAGCTGGTTGCCCACAACGCCAAATTCGATACCCGCTTCTTTGACATGGAATTGAAGGTAGCGGGCTTGAATCCCTTGTCGAGCTATTGCGAGGGCATCATCGACAGCCTGGCGATCGCTCAGCGCCTGTACCCTGGCCAGCGCAACAGCCTGGATGCCCTGCTCAATCGCCTGGTAGGCAAAGACAACTACGAGCGTGAACTCCACGGCGCATTGCTGGACGCACGCCTGCTTTCGCAAGTCTACCTGATCATGACGGTCGATCAGAAGGGCCTGGAATTCAACGAGCGTTCGTTGACCAAATCCGGGCCAAAACTGAACCCTGCTCGCCTGCAAATCCCTGCCGGTGAGTTGGTGATCGCCCAACCTTCCGACGTCGACCGAGAGGCACACGCTGCCATGCAGGCGCGGATCAGAAAGAGTTCGGGTGGCAGCTGCATCGAGTTTGGTTTTTGATGGTACCGATAAATAGAAAAACCGCACCTGGGTGCGGTTTTTTTATGCCGGTAGTTGAGGATCAGTTGATTTCAACGCCACCCGCGTCGGAATTGTCGCAGCATGGGGTGTTGGGGTTCATGTCGTCCTTGGCGCAGTAGGGGATGTACTCGCCTGGGTTGTCCGCGCTTTCTCGCACGTTCGAATCGCCGGCCCCAAAGGAAATGCCCAGGGATTTGTTGGCGGCTACGCAGACATTGTCGCCCACACCGGTCTTGAACACTTCGTTTTCACGGGTCGACCAGTCCGCGCCATCCTGAGGAATGGTGGCCAGGTATTTGGGCACCAGGACTTCGAGGTTGGTCTCAGTGTCCATGTACAGACCATCATTGCGGGCAATCAGGATCGCGCCGCGAATTTGAGCGGCTTCCTGGATGTACTTGGTGGCTTGGGACTTGGCTGCACTGTCACCGCTTTCCCCCATGTAATGGATGGTGCCGAATGTGATCAGTACAGTGAGGGCGATGGCAATCAGGATGATGATGATCTGGAGCATGGGTTTTACCCTTCTTATTGTTTTTTTATGAATTGATTTTTTCATACAAGCTTGGCAATGTCAAAATCCCGAAATTGAGTTTTTAGTTGCCAAGCCATTGCCACGTTTGGGTATTAATTGAAAACTTCCGAGATCAGTTTTTCAGCCGACTGGAATCCCGGCAGATCCTTGCCATCGCTGGTGAAGACATTCGGTGTGCCAGTCACGTTGAAGATGTTGCCGAGCTCGTAGTGCTTGGCGACTGGCGAGTTCATGCGCTTGAGCTCAGGTGGCAGGGCAGCACAGTCCGCCGCAGGCACCCTGAAGCCAGCATACGCATCGTTCATCGCCGCCTGCTGATCCACGGAACACCAAACGTTGTTCAGGTTCATTTGCGTGACACTTTCACCGCCACCGCCATTGAGGCGCGCCATGTCCCGTGGATAGAGCAGGTAGTGGACGCTGATGCCCGCCGCGTTCAGCTGCGGAATTGCTGCATGCAGCTTCTGGCAATACGGGCAGGTTGGGTCAGTAAACACGTAGATCGACGCTTTTTCCTGCGGCGCCTTCCAGTTGACGGTGAAGCTGTCGGGGATGTTCGAGAGGGCATGGGCAATTTGCTCACGCTTTTGAGCTTCAGGCATCGGCGTGCCGTCATTGTTGAAGCCCACCTTTGCGATGTAGCCTGGCGGTGCGGTACGCGCTGCCATCGGCACACCGGGCACGGCGGGTGCAGCCACGGGAGCAGGCGGCACAGGCGAAGGCCCTGCGTTGCCGGTGGCCGCTGGTTTGCTCGTGGCGATCATGACCTTGCCCTGCGCAGCGACCACGGCCTGGCGCTCTTTGATCAATTGGCCGAGGCGTGCTTCGTCAATCTGACCTGGGGCTGCCTTGTCCGGCGCGGCTGCAGGAGGTGTTGCCGGCTGCACCTGGGCGATGGGTTGTGCTTGCGTCACTGCCGGCGTGTCGACGCCGACATCCGTGGTGAGGATTTTGTAAGCGCCAGCCAGGCACAAAACGACGAGCGCACCCTTGGCCAGATCATTCATCACCTGGCTTCGCGATGGTTTCTGTGTGGTGTTATCCGGCTCTTTATCCTGAGATTTCGGTTGCATGAGGCAAAACCCTGCGTAGTGTTGATAGGAGTCAATATACAGTTAATGCGTTATATTTGATACTGGCTTCGCGCCGGTTTACGCGACGGCGAAGTCGACCGCCATTTCGAGTTTCAGGTGATGGCTCAGTGCATCGACGAAGGTGCGAAAGCGATTGCGCCCCATCACAAAATCCGGACGATCCTGATTCCAGGGTTTGTCGATCAGGTAGACCGTATCGACGAGGCCTGCCGCTTTCATCTTGTCGAGGTTGGGCGGATAGTCGTCAATCATGATTTCAAAGCCATCCGGGTAGCGCCCGACCACCGCCTGCGCCTTGGAAAGGCCTTCGGGCACGATAACCAGGTCATCACAATACAGGTCGTCCTGGTTGAGCCACCTCTCCGTAAGCGCCTGGCCGGTGGGGTGGTAGCCGCGAGAGGTGACCAGCACTGCATCACGACCGGAGGTCTTGATCCGTCTCAGCGCCTCTTTCACGCCGGGGTAAGGGCGCATTTGCTCCAGAAGCTTCTCTTCGATGATGACCTCAAGGAATTGTTCCACGGTAATGCCGTAGAGCCCGGAGATGTCGAAGGTCGACCAGGCCTCGACCGGGATTTGCTTGTTGAAGCGCCTGTTCAGCACAGGGTTCATGACGTCCGAGAGGTTTCCCAGCACGTCGTCAACATCGATGGCAAAAGGCTTTTTCATCAGAGCTCCTCCAAAAGGAATCAATATATAGCATAATGCTAACCTGCCTTCAATCTGGGCCAGTCGTGCCATATTGATAATATTGAGTCATCGGTTGCTCTGCGCCTATGATGGTGACATAGCCTCTTTTTGAACGTGAATGCCATGCAGCAAGATGTCAGCGAATCCCTCTACCTGGTCGACCTCGGAAGTTCTCGCGACGTGGATGTCGAGATGGGCATCAACGAGCCGTCGTGGGAAGAATTCAAGGCCGAAGTGATGCGCCACCGGATCCGGGATCGCAAGGATGGCCCTGGCTACATTCCGGTCATGATGAAGCTCAAGGAAGACTGGGTGCTGCAGGTGTCGCAAAAAGGCACCAGGCACTACCGGGCCGATATCAACACCGAAGCGCTGACCGTGCTGGTCATCGACATCGACGAGCCTGGCGCGCTGGAAACCGGTGAGCAGATCTTCGAGGGGTACGAGTACATCGTCCACTCCACGCACAACTTCACCCCGGAAACGCCGTGGAAGTACCGCATGATCGTGCGCCTGGCGCAGCCGATCGAGGTTGCGAACTGGCCCGCCTGCTTTGAGGCGCTCAAATCCAGAATCGACCTGGATCCGTCATGCTGCAACCCTTCGCGCTTCTACTACTACCCCAGCCACTCGTCGGCCTCGAACATTGCGCCAAAATCCTTCCATCAGAAGGGCAAGGCCATTACCGAGCAAGACATTCTGGCGTTGGGCAGGGATGTGGTGAAAAAACTGCGCGTCTCCCCCCTCACCTCGCGCACGATGGGCACGCTCCCCCTGGCGCAATCCAGGGCGAAACGCCATTTTTCGGGCAACATGGTGGCGCACTACGACGCCCTCCCGCAAACGGTGAACCAGCGCATGGACAGCTTCATGGAGCGCCATGCCAAGTCCATCGTCGATTTTGAATTGTCGCCGCACTCACGGCACAATTTCGCCTTGTCGATCACCAGCCGCGAGTATTCGGTCATGGGGCCGCGTACCGACATGCGCCGGCTACTTGACCTGATGTTCTATTGTGCTTCGCGCCATGGCACCCCACTGGAATCGGGAAACAACACCATTGAGGAAATTCCCGGCATGATCGTCACGGCCATGCAGAAGTATGCGCCGGAAGCCCTGGACAAGGCCGAGGCTGACCATGGCGAGAATTTTGCCGTGTGGATGGCCGAAACGATCGACAAGTCGCTCAAGACCTACGAGTTTGCTGGTTTTGAGGAGGTCAAGAAGGTGCAGGTGGAGCAGCCTTCGGACATGTACCAGGTAATGCGCGAGCGTCACAAGAGCTTGCTTCGCGAATTCCTGACCGAAGGATCCCTGCAGCGCCTGGTCGAGCAGGTGTTTCGCCATGAGTTGGGCGCTGATTCACCGGATTACACCCACCTGGCGAACGCGCTGTACCGCTATCAGCTGGGCTATCTGACAGCCGTGATCAAGCAGCCCAAGGATGAGGCGCATGAAAACCTGAGCAACAACATCAAGGCCGTCCTGCAGAGCATCAGCCCTCGCGAGCTGGGTATCGACGAGAAGAAATTCGCTTTTGCTCGCAGCGCCTTGCTGGTGGAAATAGCCAAGAACAAACCTGCTCCAAGGCCTACCCACGACAACAATAACGAACCGGGATTGTGAGATGTCACAGACAAACACCCTGCAGGAGACTCCAAGCCCCTTGGACGCGGAAACCCTGCCCTCCAATGAGCTGCAGCCACGCTTGACCACCAGCCTTTCAGCACAGGAAGCCTGGGCTTTGGTGTTCAGCACTTCATTCAACAGTGAAACCGCTGCGGCGTCTTTCGACACCCTCGTTGAATCGCTGACCAAGCCGGTGCTCGATGACTCCACGCCCCCCCTTGAGCGTGCGGCGAAGTTCAGCACCGGGGAGCGCATGGCATTTGTCGCCAAAGTGTTCGAGAAGGCGGTTTCGCTGCGCAGGATGGATCTGTTCCCTGAAGGCTCCCTGGGCAAGATGGCCCTGGTGGCCGGCAACGTTCAAGGGGCACTGGATGCGGCCAAGGCCAGTCCCGAGCTGCACAAGGGCATGCGTGACAGTCAGCAGGTGACCCTGTTTGTTCAGGCCATGATCCAGGGTGAGGTGGGTCTGATGAACAGCCTCACCTGCCGGGCGAACGATGTGCCACTGATTGACCCCTTCTATTTCAACAAGCAGGGCTACAACTACCTCTTCAGCTACCTGAAGAAAGCGCCCGAACCCAGCCTGGAAGTCATCAAGGCCTTCTCGCAATGCCTGATCGAGAGCAAGAACCTCGGTGACGAGTCGGCCACCCTGTACCTTCGCTACCTTTCTGCGTCGGATCCGTACGGTAAAACGGCGCTCCATATCCTGGCCATGCGAATGAGGGAGGAGCGCCTGAAGGACGAAACCTTCATCGAGATTTTCTCATGGTTCAATGACCGAATCGACATCAACACCCCGGACAACACCAATGACGAGACAGCCCTGCACGTTGCCTCCCAGTTCAACCGTGTTGAGGTCAACCAGGCGCTCATCAAGATGGGCGCGTTGCTCGAATGGGTGACCCATAATGGCAGAACACCGCTGAACATCGCGGCCTATCATGGCCACACCGAGCTGGTGAAAGCGTACCTGGAGTACGACATCAAGGCGGCCAACATCGACCCAAGCCTGAAACAAGGCGTCGCCGATGGCCCGAGGTACCGCGTGCCGCTCGTGGCGGCGGGCAAGCACCACTGGGGTTCACTGGCCCAATACCTGGCCTACAGCAGCGAAGGCGTCAATCAGCACGAATCGACCAGCGACGCCCACACACCGTTGATCCTGGCGGTCAAAGCCGTTGATCATGCGGCGGTCACTGCCTTGATCAAGGCCGGAGCCGACATCAACATCACCAACGGCCATGGGTACAGCGCCGTGCATTATGCCGCGCACCAGTTCACGGGCGTCCTCGGTGATGCACCGCAACGCATTCTGTTTGATCTGCTGGCCGAAGGCGGCTCACTGGCCATCGCGGACAACAACGGCAACACCCCGTTGGACATCATCATTCAGCGCTCGGACATCGAGTCGAGTGAGGAGCTGTTCTACTCCATGAACACCAGCCTGCTCAGCGAGTGGGTGTTCAAGGGTGATCGTCAGAAAACCGAACAGTTTCTGGATCAAAGCGAAGCCCTGTCCCATGCCAGCCATGGGGTGCTCAGGGAAACACATCCACTGGTCAAGAAAGCTGAAAAATGGCTCACGGCCCAAGAGGAAAACCTGACGGAGGAGAAACAGGGCAAGGCCAAACAAGCCCGATCGGACTTGATTGGCATCCTGGTGGACACCCTCAGTTACTCAGGTGTGCTGCTGAGCCTGGCCGATGTGGAGGTCAACCCGACGATCAAGAATCTGTTCGAGCTGATACCGGAGCAGTATCAGATTCCGACCTTGGGCGCGGCGGGCTTTGTCCTGGCCCTGGCCAGGGCCACGGAGTTTCGAGGTGACATGCAGAAATTCAAGAACATCGGCTTTGCTGCTGACGCCTTGGCGGGCAAGATCAGCCGCAACATCCTCAAGCCCGTGGCCAACGCCATTGTGCGCTGCACAGGTGACCACGGCCCCTTGAGCCATGTCTACCGCTACTTCAAAGGGATGCGCGACAGCTGCAGGAAAGTGTCGATGGCCTGCAAGGCATTTGTGCAAGTGCTCAAGCGCAAGGATCTGAAGGGGGCCAGTCCTGCCGAGATCGTGAACTGCCTCGATCAGGAGGTGATCAATGCGGTGGGGTCGATGACGCACCAGGATTTTCAGAAGTTTCGCGGTCAGGCCAGGCTCAATGCGCGCCACGGTCAGCAGGACTACGACTCTCCCGGATCGGGACGTTAAGAAAAAGGGGCCTTAGGGCCCCTTTTTTAGATCTGGATGACAGGACTGTCGGGTTCTGGATCCTTGGCCAGCTGCGCGGGTGCGCTCAAGCATGCCCAGAATTTGGCCCCCGAGGAGGCATTGACGTAGTGCTGCTCCAGCATGCCCGCCAGGTCGTCAACAGACCACTGGGTGATGGGGGTGCGCTTCACGGGCTGTTCGGTGGGTGGGATCACCCCTGTGGCGCTGATGGACTCAAGGGTGCGAATGGCCTGCTCCAGGCGACCGGGGGCTTGGAGATTGGATAGCACCAGGCCCCAGGTGGTGCGTTCAGGCCAGAGCATTTCCTGCTCCAGCATCACCTTCAGCCGATTGGCATGGGGCAGGTAGTTCACCTCGCCTTTCTTGGCCTTCTCTTCATCGAGCCGACCAAAGAAGCGCGACATGATCACCGGCATGTCGGCGTCGATGTAGACCGAAACAAACGGCAGGTTGCGCTTGGCCGCGATCGCCTGCATCGAGATGACCCCTTCCGGCTCTAGAATCGGCAGGACAGACATCCCCTGGCCCAGGATGCGCTCGACTTCGGCAGCAGAGGTGCCATACATCGCGGTATGTGAGGCTTCGTACTCCAGCAGCTCATCATTGGCAATCATGGCTTTGAAGGTTTCCGGGGTGACAAAGTGATAGTCGACACCATCCACCTCGCCCTCGCGCATGGCTCGGGTTGTCACGCTCACCGGCTTGCGAAATTGGGGATGATCCCCCATGGCCTTGGCGAAGGTGGTTTTGCCACTGGTGCTCATTCCGCTGAGTGTGACGATCATGCTCATTGTTGTTGTTCCTCTGCTTGGGCTCAGAAGGGAGCGGGGTCGGTTGAATGTTGGGTTTTCGGGGTAGTCACGGTTTCATCCAGCATGGCCAGGGTGTTGCCGAACTCCGCTCTGAACCGGCCAATTGGGCTGCTCAGATCCTGCTTGGGCAGGCCCTGGGTGCGTGCGGACTTCATGGCCAGTTGCTGCGCGGCTTCCGCCGCCTGCTCCAGCCGCAGCGCCAGCTCAGGATCCTGCAGCGCCTTGAATTGAATCTGCAGGGTAAAGCGACCAGCAGGAAACTCGTTGATCGACAAGGCAAAGGTGCCCTCGAAACGATCCCCCACCGGGATTTGTCCATCTTCGATGCAGTTAAAGCAAATGGCCGGGAACTCCACCCCTGGACGATCTTCAAATTCAACCAGCATCTTCAGGTGCTTTTCCTGCAGCGGCCAGGGTGACTTGCGACGCTCGTCGCGGATCAACCTGAATTTTGCGTGAAACTCAGGTTCGGGGAAATGCTGTCCCCACGGCCCCAATTCCTCGATTTGTCGGCAAAGATCCATGGTCATGTATTCGGGGCTGACGTTCATGACATCGACGTTCAGGCTGCCAATGATCTGCTCCTGAGTGAGTTCCTTGGCCACTTCGTCATTGAAGATTTGCTTGAACCTTTCCAGGTGCTTGAGCTGCACCGAGACGCCGGCAGCCATGGCATGACCGCCAAACTTCCCGAGGATTTCCGGGTGCATCTTGTTGATCTTGTCCAGGATGTGCTTGAGGTGAACACCGGGAACCGACCGGCAACTCCCCTTGGCGTCCTTGCTCATCAAGATCTCATGCTGCGCTTGGATTTGCTCGGCAGGGGCATTTGCAAGAATCAGCTGATTCAGCGCTTCCCGCTCCTCTGCTGCGCCTGCACTGTCCGTCATGCAAATGATCGGACGGTTGATTTTTTCCTTGATCCGGGAGGCCTGGATCCCCACAACACCGGCATGCCATGTTGGGTCAAACAAGACTACGCCCATCAAATCCAGCAGCCCGTTCTCGTCAATCAGTACGCCGGCATCGTGAACAAGATGTTGTTCGATGTCACGGCGCTGAATGTTCAAATCGTTCAAGCGGGATGCAATTTCATTCGCCCTGGACTCATCCTTTTCCAGCAGGCATTGAATGCCCACGGTCATGTCGTCCAGGCGGCCAGCGGCGTTAATCCGTGGGCCCACGGCGAACCCCATGTCAGAGGCTACCACCTTGGCGGCATCGCGCTTACCGATCTGCAAGAGAGCCTTGATGCCTGGTCGCGCCAGACCCTCGCGAATTCTGCGCAAACCTGCGCTGATCAGGATGCGATTGTTGCGATCCAGTGCCACCACATCCGCAACAGTGCCCAGCGCCACCAGGTCGAGCAGTGGCGCGATGTTCGGCACCTCTTTCCCCTGCTCGGCAAAGAAGCCCTTGTCACGCAGGTGTGCACGCAATGCCATGATCACGTAGAACATTACCCCACAGCCGGCAATGCTCGGGCTTGGGAAGGTGCACAGCGGCTGGCTTGGGTTGATGATGACGTTGGCATGCTCAGGCAGGCCCTTGTCGCTGGGCAGGTGGTGGTCGGTGATCAGCAGATCGCAGGGGTGCCCTGGAATGACGGTGCCATCCTGACAAACGGTATCTTCGCCGAGGCGTCGTACCGCTTCGGCGCCCTCATGGCTGGCAATGCCATTGTCGACCGTAACGATCAGATCAGGCGCCAGCTCACCCGCCAGTCTGGCAACGGGTGGCGAAAGCCCGTAACCATGCACCATCCGATCGGGAATGATGTACTTCACATCCTTGGCACCCAGCATCAGCAGGCCTTCCACGGCAATCGAAGTGCTGGTGGCACCATCGCAGTCGAAGTCACCCACGACCACGATACGACTGCCGCGCCGAATATGCTCTTCCAGCAGCTCAACCGCCTGCTGCATGTTGTGCATTTCGTTCGGATTGACGAGCCCTTTGAGGGGGTATTTCATTTCATCCAGGCTCTCGATGCCCCGGTTTTGCAATATCCGGTTAATCAGAGGGTGGGGATGGATTTGAGCATCCGTTTGCGGCGCACGCTCCAAAATCGGCTTGATACCAAGGCTCATGGCACATTATTTCCTGTTTTCAATATATCCATTATTCAATATAAAGACGCCCCACCACAAGGGCGGGGCGACATTTGCATCAGGCCTCGATCATGCCGACACGGCGTTCAGCGCACCGGTCGTGATGGTGGACTTCTCCGTGCTGGTGGCGGCCAGGGCACGGAGGTAGTAGGTGGTCTTCAAGCCTTTGAGCCACGCCATCCGGTAGGTGAGGTTCAGTTTCTTGCCGGAAGCGCCGGCAATGTAGAGGTTGAGCGACTGCGCCTGATCAAGCCACTTCTGGCGACGGCTTGCCGCATCCACCAGCCAGCGCGGTTCGACTTCAAAGGCCGTGCGGTAAAGCTCTTTCAGGTCTTGCGGGATGCGGTCGATGTTCTGCAGCGACCCGTCGTAGAACTTGAGGTCGTGGATCATGGCATCGTCCCACAGCCCTTGCTCCTTGAGGTCGTTTACCAGGTACGAGTTGATCAGGGTGAATTCGCCGGAGAGGTTGGATTTCACATAGAGGTTCTGGTAGGTCGGCTCGATGGATTGCGATACGCCCGTGATGTTGGCGATGGTCGCGGTCGGCGCGATGGCCATGATGTTGGAGTTGCGAATGCCTTTTTTGACCATCTCGCGTACAGGCGCCCAGTCCAGGGTGAAGCTTTCGTCCTGGTCGAGGAATTGTGCCCCGCGCTCCTCACGCAGCATGGCAATCGAGTCCAGCGGTAGAATGCCTTGCGACCACAGCGAACCCTCGAAGGTTTCGTAGGAGCCGCGCTCCAGGGCCAGGTTGTGCGAAGCGATGATGGCGTAGTAGCTGATCGCTTCCATCGATTCGTCGGCAAATTGCACGGCCCCTTCAGAGGCGTAAGGGCGCTTGAGCTTGTACAGGGCATCCTGGAAGCCCATGATGCCCAGGCCGACAGGGCGGTGTTTGAGGTTCGAGTTGCTCGCCTGCGGCACCGAGTAGTAGTTGATGTCGATGACGTTGTCGAGCATGCGAACGGCGGTGTTCACGGTGCGCTGCAGCTTGGCGGTGTCCAGCTTGCCGTCGACGATGTGGTTCGGCAGGTTGATCGAACCCAGGTTGCAGACCGCGATCTCGTCCTTGTTGGTGTTGAGGGTGATCTCGGTGCACAGGTTCGAACTGTGCACCACACCTACGTGCTGCTGCGGCGAGCGGATGTTGCACGGATCCTTGAAGGTCAGCCACGGGTGGCCGGTCTCGAACAGCATCGACAGCATCTTGCGCCACAGGTCTTTGGCCTGGATGGTCTTGAACAGCTGGATCTGGTTCTGCTCGGTCAGGGCTTCGTAGTACTTGTAGCGCTCTTCGAAGGCTTTGCCGGTCAGGTCATGCAGATCCGGCACGTCCGAAGGGCTGAACAACGTCCAGGTACCCTCTTCAATGACCCGCTTCATGAACAGGTCTGGAATCCAGTTGGCACTGTTCATGTCATGGGTGCGACGACGATCGTCACCGGTGTTTTTACGCAGCTCCAGGAACTCCTCAATGTCCATGTGCCAGGTTTCCAGGTAGGCGCAGACAGCACCTTTGCGCTTGCCACCCTGGTTGACCGCTACGGCGGTGTCGTTGACGACCTTGAGGAACGGCACGACCCCTTGCGACTTGCCATTGGTGCCCTTGATGTATGACCCCAGGGATCTGACAGGCGTCCAGTCGTTGCCCAGGCCGCCCGCGAATTTCGACAGCATGGCGTTGTCGTGGATCGCGTGATAGATGCCCGACAAGTCATCGGGGACGGTGGTCAGGTAGCAGGAGGACAGCTGAGGGCGCAAGGTGCCGGCATTGAACAGGGTCGGCGTCGAGGCCATGTAATCGAACGACGACAGGAGTTCGTAGAACTCGGCAGCACGGACGGTTGGACTGTCTTCTTCCAGCGCCAGCCCCATGGCCACACGCATGAAGAACACCTGGGCGCGTTCGAAGCGCTGGTTTTCATGGTGCAGGAAGTAGCGGTCGTACAGGGTCTGGAAGCCCAGGTAGGTGAACTGCAGGTCGCCTTCGGGGCGGATCAGGTTGCCCAGGAATTCGATGTTGAAGCGACCGTCAATCAAACGTGGATCCAGGCGTTCGACCTTGACACCAAAGTCCAGCGCGGCGGCGAGATCGTCGGCGTAGGTGCTGTCCTCCGGGATGCCCATGCACTGGCGGCTTTCAACCTCAAGCTCCATTTCCAGCAGGCGCGCTGCGACATAGGAATGCTCTGGCTCACGCTCGATCATGGTGCGGGTGGTCATGACCAGTGCCTTGAGCACGTCACCCCACTCGGCGTTCTCGAACAGGTTCTTGATGGCTTCCTTGGCCAGGTAGCTGGCCGACACACCGGGCAGGTTTTGGCAGGCGCCCGCCAGATAGGCTTCCAGGATGTCGGTGGTCAAGATGCCCGGATTACCCTTGGCATCGAGATAGTTGATGGTCAGAATCGGCGACAGCTGGCGACGGCGAGTACGTTCTTCTCGGTACAGGATGTAGGCGCGGCAGGTCTCGTGCTCGCCCAGGGCCATCAAGCCTTTCTCAACCAGATCCTGGATTTCTTCAACGCCGATAGTCGGGCGGTTTTCAGCGGCCTTTTGCACCCCTTCAACGATGCGGCTGGCGATGTCTTGCAGGCGCGAGGATTTTTTGAAGTCAGTGCCCAACGTGGCTTCGAAGGTAGCGGCCACGGCGTTGCGAATGCGCTCGCCATCAAAAGGCATTTTGATACCGGTGCGCTTGATTACAGCTGTCATGATCTTACCTGCTTAGATGCTGAGCCCCGGATTTACCGGGGCGGTTTCGAATGTGGTGGGGGTTCTGCCTGCCCCATGCTTCACGCTAACACGTGTCTTGGGAGGATTGTCAATTTACATTAAAAGCGAGGTGACGGATAGCTCATTTGAGTCCTCTGAACATCACCCGGAAGGGCTTCCAGAGGCCGACCCCGCGCTCCTGGGCGCCTTTCTGGGCGTCCTGCATCATACGGTGCTCAAGCTCGGTGATACCCAGAAAACTTTCTTCGCGCCTGACCAAACCCTGTTCAATGAGTTTGACGGCCATGGAATTCCCCTGCAGGTCGATGGCCGAGCAGAAAGGCGTGACATAATTGGCGTAGTTGCCATAGCACCTGAGCTGATAGTTGCCATTGATCAGGGCCTTGCGGATGTCACGCCTGGCACTGACGTCAAAATCGTCATGGGACAGGGCGATCCCGGCCTCTTCGCCCGACTCGACGCCGGCAAGCCTTATGCGCAGGAGCAGAGGGTTCTTCACCACATAGGCGGTGGACATCTCATCGGCTTTTTTGCGTACGACATCGGCGAATTTCGGGTCAGGTTCCACCCAAAAGGTCAGATCCTTATCCGCCTCAACCACCGTGCCTTCAAATATGAATTCGCTTGCGAATGGCCGCCATGCTCCTCTGTCACTCGTAGCCGCATCGGCGCAAACGATTGTTGGTAGCATTGCCGCCATGAGAAAACTGAGTACTTTCAGCATGATGTCTCCTCAGGCTATTATGGGTATATTGATAATAACAAAAACACGGCCTTTCCGGGTAAAGTGTTTATTGAAGGTTTTACGCGCATGTCTCAGAAACCGCCAGGTTTGTACACAGCCCCGCTTGATCTGGGCAACCTTGCCCGCTACACGAGCGCGCATTTTGAGCACGTGTTTGTTCCCCAGACGCGCATCGGCGACAGCCAGCTCATGATGATGCCAGGGCCTGTCGACGAGGCATTTCCTTCGGCGATCAAGGAAAGCCTGGCGCGTGGGATGGTGATGGGGCACGTGAACTTCAAAGGGGATATCAACACCCATCAGGCCTACATCTGCCTGTTTCGGGTTACCGATCGGTTCGATCCCACCAACCCCTGGCTGATGATTGACTCGATGATCCCGTCTCGGGATTTCGGGGTGACGCGGATTGTCGAGAAAACCATGCAGTCGTGGCGCTTTGGCTTTCTCAAGGAAAAGCGCCAGCTGTGGTACGACACGTTCGGCGAATACGCCTTCATGATGCTCGACCATGACGAGGGCGCCGTTCAAAAGCTACTGGCGCTGAGCGATCATGCGTTCATGCGCCTGAAAAATGAATGGGGAAACCTGCGCGATACCTGGCACGAAATCCGGATGCTGCTGCGCCACAACATCGAGATGAAGTACGTCGATCTGCTTGTGGACGCCTACCGCGAAAACAAGGATTCCACCATGGATCGCCACCCGTTCCGGGTGTTGCGCAACATCTCCCTGGACAGTGATGTGGAGACCAATTACTTCCGGGCAACCGGCGTGCTCGATCGCGTGCATGTCGACATGGAAAACGTCATTGCGGACTATCTGGACGCGATTGTCGGCAAGAACGGCCATACCGCCATCAACTTCCACAAGGCCATCACTGAAACCACTTCTGCGCTCAAGGTCAAACGCGCCCTGGTGGAGACGAAGTTCCTGGAGATGATCAAAGGCGGACGGGCGGATTTCAAGCACATCAGCGGGGAAGACTCCATCTCGCTGGGGAAACTGCTGCGCAATGACCAGTCGCTGGCTCGCGAGCTGTCCATTCGCTCCGGGTTCCACAGCCCTGGTATCGTTCATGAACGCTACAGCGGTGGTATTCGTCCAGATGGCAAGGCGATTGAACTAAGTTGGGAGCAGAATACGGCGATCTACAGTGCATTGATTCATCGAACATCGGTTATCACCGGGGGGCCTGGTACGGGTAAAAGTACCACAGCCAATGCCCTGGTCATGCAGTTGAGGCATATCCACCCGCATGGTCGCATCTTGCTGGGCGCGCCAACCGGCAAATCTGCGAAACGGCTCTCGGAGCTTACCCGCCTGCCCTGCCAGACGATGCACCGCATGCTGGGCATGGCGCCAAACACGGCGTCCATGCTGACCGGCTTTGGCGAACATGACACCCTGATCGTCGATGAGTCGACCATGTGCGACCAAACCCTGCTGGCCAACGCGTGCAGGCACATGAAGAACCGGGGCCGCCTGATTCTCATGGGTGACAAGGATCAGTTGGAATCGGTGGATGCCGGCGCCGTGTTCCGCGATATCATCCAGTCGCGTCACTACCCGGTTTCGGAACTGACAGAGGTGCGTCGCCAGGGTCAGGCCAGCTTGATTGTCTCCGGGGCCTATGCCGTCCTGGAGGGAAGAATGCCCGAGTTTCGCGACAAAGGCGGCGATCTGCACCTGGTGAATGCCAACTCCCCAGCAGAAATTGCGCAGAAAGTCCGCGAGCTCGTAGAGACCATGATCCCCAAGGCTTATGGCATCCAGCGGGAGGATATCCAGATCCTGGCCTCCATGCGCAAAGGTCAAGCCGGCATCAACGAACTGAACAGACTGCTCAAGCCGGTGTTCAACCCGATGGCCGCCACGCAAAAGGCCAGGGGTCGTCGGCTGGGCAACAATTTCTACCACGTCGGCGATCGTGTCATGCAGTTGAGAAACCGCTATGACAAGGATATTCAGAACGGTGAGACCGGCATCATCATGGATTTCAATGAGCGCAATCAGGAGATTGTGCTGGCGCTGGATGACCGCGAGGTGTGCCTTCCGTTCAGCAACTACCTGGACATGACCCACTCATGGGCCTCGACGGTGCACAAGAGCCAGGGCTCGGAATACCCCTGCGTGATCTTCGTGCTCCCGGAAGACCATTTGAACATGCTCACCAAACGTCTGATCTTCACGGCGATGACCCGTGGCAAGGAGCATGTGTTTTTCGTCGGCAACCCGAAAACCCTGCAGAAGGCGCTGGAAAGCACCTGGGAAATGGAGCGCCAGACCCACCTGTCGTTCTTCATGGCCGAGCAGCACACCCACAGTTTGTCCAGTGAACGCTTCAAGCAATTGGTTACCGAGCTGCCACGCCTCAGGCCTCAAGCGTCCAGCCGTGTCAGCGCAGCCGATATTAATGTTCCGTTCTGACGGGTAAGGAATAAATTGATGATTGACGCTGCGACCCTCCCCTGCTTCATCGGCTTGGCGCCCTTGCTCCTGCTGATTGAGCCGGGCATTGACCTGCTGTTTGGCAGAAAGCGCGGTACGCGGCTGTACAAGCGCAGCCGTCACCGGGGCATCGAGTACCTCAAATCACTCAGCTGGCAGGATTTCGAGCACGTCTGCGCCGGGTATTTTTCCAAACAGGGTTATCAGGTGGAGCTCAAAGGGCTGGGCGGCGCCGATGGCGGGATGGATTTGGTGCTTCGCCGCAAAGGGAAGAAATACCTGGTGCAGTGCAAGCACTGGAAGGGGCGCGTGGGCGTGGGCGTGGTCAGGGAGATGTATGGCGTGATGCACGCCGAGCAGTTCAATGGGGTATTTGTGGTCGGCCTCTCGGGTTTCACCAAAGAGGCCTGGAGCTGGATCAAGGGCAAGCCCATCCGGTTGATGGATGGGCGTAACCTGCTCAGTTAACCCGCCAGCTCGCCTTGCGTGGTCGATCCCTGGTACTGGCGCTGGCCGAGACAATGGTTGCAGGCTTCACGGTTTTCCTCAGGGCCTTCATCAGCTCGTCTTTGACATCAAACAGCTCACGCCTCAGCGTTTGATTGGTGTCATTGACGTCCAGGTAAAGCCAGGTACTCCAGATCGCAGCTGCGATCGCAAACAGCAGGCAGGGCAGCATGCGTTGCCAATCCAGGGTGCCCGCCTGAACTGACCTGCTGAGAAAAAATCCAAGGAAAATCATCGCGTTACACATCAGGATTGTTGCAAGGCAGTGTGGCACAATATTCTTATTCATTATTCCCCCATTAAAAAAGCCGAACATGGTTCGGCCTTTTTTCAATCAACCCGCTCAGATAACTCCGGTCATCGACAACGTCAGCGCAATGGCTGCCCCGACACCGGAGACCAGCACCACGCCGAGGGTGAGCTTGGCCTGGCCGAGTTGCTTGATGAGCGACTTGTTGGTTTCGGCGGCTTCGGCGTTGATCGAGCGCAGGTGGTTGCAGTACTCACGCCCCTGCACTTTCAGATTTTCATGCGCTCCCCTTACCTCGCTCAGCTTGCGCTCCAGCATGAGGTTGGCGTCCTGCAGTTGGACATTGCTTTCTTCCAGCGCAGCCCTTTCATTGCGGCTGATGCTCAGGCGCTCCTGGAGGATCATGAACTCGGTCGAACCGTCCAGGCGCTCCTCAACGACGTCGCGCAGGCGCTGCTCCAGCGCACGAATCTGCTCCTTGTCGCCTGCGGTAGACAGGGTCAGCGCTTCCAACTGGTTGCGCAGCGCCAGGCCTTCCTGCTGCTCCTTGATCAACTGCTCATTCAGCGACAGCAGCTGGTTGTTCAGCTCCACTTCCGCCAGGTTGACCTTGTGCAGGCGGTCTTCCAGGCCCCTGACCACGCTGGCCTCGACATACACGCCGCTGGCAATCTGCGACTTGATATCGTTCAGCGCGTTTTCCGCGACGTTGCGAAGCTCGGTGACCTGGTGCACTTCGGCGCTGATTGCTTCACGCTGCTGCTGCAGGGCGACATCCCGTTCGCGGCCAATGCGCTCAACTTCCTGAGCAACGCGCAGATCAGCCTGGCGCTCGATGCGATCCTGGCTTTCAGCCGTTTCACGGCGCATTTCGTTGATGCGCTGAACGACTTCCTGGGAGAGACGCTCATTGTCGCTGCGGACACCGTCGAGTTCCTGCTGGCGCTTGGTCAGGTCGCGCACCAGCCCCTGCTGGCGTTCGGTCAGATCACGCACCCGCGCATCATGCTCGCGGGACATGGCACTGATGCGATCGGTCAGCGCTTTTTCCTTGGCGGCGTGGAATTCGCCAATATCGATCGGAGCGCGCCCCAAAATATCGGTGGCATCGCTGACCAGGGCGTTGATTTCACGGAAATCGTTCTCGGAAATCTGGTACTTTTTCTTGTAGACCGCAGCGGTCAATTTCTCGCGGAATTCGTCCCAGGACATGCCCAGGCCATCTTCGGCCTCAGCGGTGGTGATCAGCGTCTTGAGGTTTTTGTGCCCGAGCTGATAAGCCGAGCTGGTCAGGGTGGTAGGAGGCTCATCGACCAGCAGCGCTTCTGAAACATCGAGGCCTGCAACCATCAGGATTTGCTGTACGGCCATGCTCCAGCTGAAGGTCGGCATGGACAACAAGCGGCGGGCACCATCAAGGTCTACGTGAGCCTGGGTTGTTTTTCGTTTTTCAGTGAAGCTGTGAACGACTGCCGTATTATTAGAGTTATCCATTACGTGCTCCGGTGACACTGTGATAAATACTGCAATAGGTATATAATGAATTGGCGAAACTGTCAATATAGGTAATACTCGAATGAGCGGTGATCAACCCCGGCTGCAGGATACCCTTAAGCGCTATTTTGGATTCGATGACCTGCGTCCTGGTCAGGTGCCTATTGTCGACTCGATCATGCGCGGCGAGGACAGCCTTTCCATTCTGAAAACCTCCGGTGGCAAGAGCCTGTGCTTCCAGCTCCCGTCGATGCACCGTGAGGGCACCACGCTGGTTGTCAGCCCGCTCATATCCCTGATGAAGGATCAGGTCGATGCCCTGGAGCGTCTGGGCATCAGTGCAGCGTTCGTTAACTCCGACCTTTCGGGTGACGACATTCGCGAGCGCTACAATCGCCTGTCCAAGGGCGGGTACAAGCTGTTCTACGTCTCTCCTGAGCGCTTTCAAGACGAAAATTTCATGGCCGCACTGTGCGCCACGAACCTGCAGATGGTCACCGTGGATGAGGCCCACTGCGCGTCTCAGTGGGGGCACGCCTTCAGGCCCGATTACTCGCGCCTTGGCCATGCCATCGACGCGGTTGAGTTGAGAATTGGCCGGCAGCTTCAGCGTATTGCCGTCACGGCGACTGCGACCGAGAAAGTTCAGACTGACATTGTGAATCTGCTCGGCCTGCGCAATGCCCAGGTGCACCTGCAGGATTTTGATCGGGAAAACCTGGTTTATGCCGTGGTCAATGCCGACAAGGATCGCAGCCAGGACATCGAAAATACCCTGCGAGAGAATCCCGGTGTCTGCGTGATCGTGTACTGCGTGACGGTCAAGGAAGTCGAGCGGCTCTACCATCATCTGCTCACTGCTGGCCTGAAAGTCGGTCGCTATCACGGGAAATTGGAAAGCGCCGAAAAAACCCGTGTCCAGGAAGCCTTCCTGGCAGATGACATCGAAGTGATGGTCGCGACCTCGGCGTTTGGCATGGGCGTGGACAAGCCCAACGTGCGCATGGTTATCCATGCGCAAATGCCAGGGTCACTCGAAGCCTTTGTCCAGGAAGCCGGTCGCGCCGGACGCGATGGACTGCCAGCCAAGGCCATTTTGTTCTACAACGCTGGCGACCGGGGTATTCACCAGTTCTTCATCGGCATGGCCTCGCCCGACCCCAAAGCCGTCCGTGCAATCAAGGACATTGTGTACCGCACGCTGGCTTCCGGCCCTGAGGAGCTCAATATCGGCTGGCTGGCCACCATCTGCCGGGAGCAAATTACCCCTGCGCAAGTGGCGGCGGTGCTAAATCTGCTGGTAGGCCAAGGCGAATTGACCCGCCGCGAGACGGTTTACTCCATTGGCGAGTGGAAGCCAGGGGAGGACTACCTGTGGGTGGATGAAATTCGTCGCAATAACTGGCAGAAGGTCAATGCCATGCAAGCCTGGTGCGAGACCAGCTTGTGCCGGCGCTGGTCGGTGCTGAAATATTTTGGCCGCCGCGAAGCCCATGCGCGTTGCGGCAAATGCGACACCTGCATGGCCGAAGCCTTCTCCAAGGATCAGGTCAAAGGTGCGCATCGCTACATTCGCCCCATCACCCTGATCAACCTGGCGCAGTCCCTTGATCGGCTGTCCAAGGCCGGTACCGTGCACTGGAAACAGGTGCTCCTGGGTATGACACCCACGGCGGCGCTGAGCAATCAGGAGGTGGAAGTCGCGGGGCGCTTCACCAACTACGCGGTGGGCGACCTTGAGCGCTGGCGGGACTTGCTCATCAAGGAATCGTTGATCAATGTGAACCATGGCATTACCAGCCGGGGTGAAGCCTGGATAAGTGGCAAGGTCACCCTGTCGCTCCACGACTCCGAGCAAGCCCCCGAGGCCGTGAAGCAGGAAGTGTCGGCCAGCGTCCTGGTGGCGCTCAAACGCTGGCGCAAACACACCGCCTACCAGCAGGACATTTCGGAATCCGAAATCGCCACCGAGGCCAAGCTGCTGAAATTGGCAAGGCTAGGCGAGCACAGCACCGACTCGCTGGTGGAGGCGGGCTTTACCACCGTCTGGGTGAAGAAATTCGGCAAGGGTGTGGAAGAGGTGTTCGCGCAGCTGGCAAAGGCGCAACAGGTCAGCGAACCGTCGATTTAGCCAAGGAGGGGGCGACCCCCTCCCCTTTAAATTTTCTGCAGCAGCTGCGCCTGGCCGATCGAGCAGAAATGATCCACGCCCAGGGCATTGCTCAGGCGCACCGGCAGTTGCTCGGACATGGGGTCAAGCCCCAGCAACAGCCAGGTCTCACCATCAGGATCGATGACATCGTCGCCGGGACTGATATGGGTGGGAAGGCCCAGCAATTCGACCTTGCTCCGCCACAGCTCGTCCCAGTACTGCCTGCCTGAGTCGGCATAGACACTGAGGCGCCAGTGCAGGCATTGTCCTTCAATGGTGGCCATGCCCCTGGGGATTTCAACGCCATGGCGTCCAGCAAGCTCACAGAGCGCCTGCTGCGCCTCTTCGTAGAACAGCCCCAGCTTGTTCTGATTACGACGATCCTTGCTCATCAGTAGGATCCTGCCGGCTGATGACGATCGGTGATGTCATGGTAGCTGTCCATGAAGTCAGCGTATCGGGATTTCCAATACGTTTGAGCCTGACCACCATTCAGGCACACCGCGAACTTGAGCCCGGTTGCCACCTGAAACCGCAGGCGCTGGGTCTGGCTCAACTCGACGAAAGGCGCCTGGCTGCCCATGCCAATCCGGCACACCTGCACGGGGATGTTGTCCGGGCCAATGGGGGCATACCCCTGAGCCAGCAGACTGCGGCTGATCCCTGGGATTCTGGCCTTACCCTTGAGTGGGTCATACACCTGATAGCCATAACCCTCATCAACGCTGATGGGACTGGTGACGTTAACGGCCATGGCCCTTTCAAGGTCGACCAGGGAATCCTGCTGATAAATGACTTCGCTCGCACCCGGTGCACGTGTGCCATGTTTCCAGTCAAAACCACGGGCCGGTTCCAGCCAACGTAGCATGTTCATGCCGACTTCCGGCCAGGTTGCATACTGCCCTTGCTTTTCATCCTCAGACCACACGCGAAATACCGTGCGGGCTGATTCAGGGGATTCCACCACGCGCTCCTGCACACTCAACGCAGCCTGCTCATTGGCGGGGTCTGCAGCCAGGGCATGAACGTCGGAGCGAACGAATGGGTTGATCATAAATTGTGGCACCTGCAGCTCGGGCATCCGCAGCGAATCAATATCCGCAAAAGCCGATGAGGAAGCCGCCAGTAACGCCGTGAGGAGAATGGTTTTTTTCATGGGAACTCCAATCATTATTTTTAGATGGCGCCCTTGGCGGCCACTTGAAGAATTGGTTCTACGCCGAGTTTATACAAAATCAGCCCCGAAAGGGTGAGAAAACCTGCCGCGAGCAGCATCAGGATGGGCGTGGTGGCTTTGACCCTTTGCCCGTAAATAGTCCTATATTGGTCAGACAGGGCCTTCAGGGATTTCCCCGCCTGCTCGCGGTCTTGCACCGAGGCCAGGGCGGCACGGTCGGTGGGGTGAAGGTAGCGCATCGCTTCTGCCCAATTACGACCGCGCTTGACCGCGTTCACGGCGCTGTTGAGGTCATCCCTCATCAACCCCTTCGGGGTGCCTTCAGCGGACAGACTCAGGCTCTGCTCCATCGGCACGCCGCTGGACACCAGCAAGCTCAGGCCGTACAGGGTAATGTAGTTGTTACGCGAGAGAACCAGGTCTTTGTAGAAGGGGATTTTGACCACAATCTTGTCCGACTGCGAGGGAAGCACCAGTCGCCCGAAGGTGCCGAGGATCAGCAACAGCACAAAGCCCAGGCCGAACACCCCCATGAGCACCACCGAGAAGTCCATGAGCCTTAGGGCCCCCGAGGTATCCACGGCTGTGCCGGCCATCTTGATCAGTTCGGACTCCAGGATTTTGGGCGCAAAGTAGTATTTCGTCGTGAAGATCACCAGTGCAGCGAAGAGGAAGCCAATAATGGAAAACCACATGGCCCAGACGTTGTTGCGCTTGACCTGGTCGATTTCCATTTCAAAGGCCGCCGCGTGCAGCAGGGCCTTGCCGGTGTTGCCGGCCTTTGAACCGGCTTTGACCAGGGCAATCATTTGCCGGGGGAAATTGGGTTCGCCGATATGCTCCATGGCAGTTGGGATATCATCGCCCTGCTCGACATATTTCAGCATGCGCCCGGCGATCGACTTGATGGAGCCCTTGAAGGTGCGCTCAATCAGTGTGAGGGCCGCCGAGGCCCCCATGCGGCACTCCAGCATGGTGCCCAGACGCTGGAGGAGAATCTGCCGTTCATCCTGGGTGAGGCCGATCTTGACCAGGGAAAAAGAGCGTTTTTTCTTGACCGATAACACCCGGCCACGGCGCCGCACCTTGTTTTCCGCCTCCTTGGCGTTTTCCGCGTAGACCTCGGTCTCAACCACCTTGCGCTTTACCGGATCTTCGTACACCACTGTCCAGCCGTTCATTTCACACCTCGACGCTGATCGATCATGTCTTGCGCCTCGGCACCGAAGACGCGGACGAACTCGGTCTCATCGGTCAGGCCCGCCGTGTACTTGTCGTAGGCATCCTCAAGCATGGTTTTCCATCGGACATCATTGCTGGTCAGCAGCTCATTGACATCCTTCATACCCGGAAAATAACTGCATTCAGACACAATGCTGCGGCCCGCGTAGCGACGGCCACCGCAGTGGGCACAGATTCTCGGCTTGAGGTCTTGCCCATGACAAACAGGGCACAGGGTGCGCACCAGGCGCTGAACCATGATGGCGCGCAAGATGTACTTGAGTTCGTGCGGGTCGATACCCAGGTCTTTCAAACGCTGGATAGAGGCCTGGATGGAGCCGGTGTGCAGTGTTGCAAAGACCAGGTGCCCGGTTTCTGCTGCCTTGATCGCGATGCGCGCCGTATCCTCATCGCGCACTTCCCCGACAATGATGACGTCCGGGTCGGCGCGCATGAAGCTTCGCAGGGCACGGGGGAAGTTAAGCCCGACCGCTTCGTTGATGTTGACCTGCGTGGTGTAGGGGGTGTTGTATTCGACCGGATCCTCAACCGTGTAGATGGCCTGGCCGAAGCGATCCAGGTGGCGGTTTGTCGCGTTGAGCGTGGTGGTTTTCCCGGAACCTGTCGGGCCACAGATAAGGCACAGACCATCGGATCGACTGATGCCCTTTTTCCACTCATCGATCGCGGAAATGCCCAGCGTATCCAGATTGAACTGCACCCGCTCCTGGTCAAGAATCCGGATCACGATCTTCTCACCGAACACCCCCGGCACAGACTCCACCCGCAGGTCGATCATGCGCCCGTTGTACTCGATGGAAAACCCGCCGCCCTGTGAAATTCGGCGTTCCGCCAAGTCCATCCTGGAGCGGTCTTTGATTTTCGCGGCAAGCACCAGGTACTCATCCAGGTCACTGACGTGAACAAGGGTGCGCACCCCAAGGTAGCGCATCAGGACACTGTAGGTATTTCGCTGGGGCTCGATGTGGATGTCGGATGCCCCGTTCAGGATGGCTTCCCTGAGCAGCAGCTCCAGAATCGACGAGTCGCTGTCGTGGATGATGCGCAGCTTTTCAACGTAGCCACGCACCCGGTCAACCGAGGCAGGAATGAAGACAATCTTTTGGTTGGGGAAAAACTTCGTCAGCAGATTGTTGGCTTGCGGCGTTGGGCACAGGCAGGCCACGTAAATGCACTCAATGGTCTCCGCCGCCAGCATGATCTTGTTGTTTATCAGCAGTTCCAGAGGAACGTGCGGCAAAATCAGCTCTTCATCGACCAGGGAGTCCGGGTTGATCGACAACAGGGCGCTGGTCAGGTCGCTTTGGCGCAAAAACCCATCGTTGACGAGAATGGTGCCAATGGACTCGTTGGTGACCGCACTCTGCATCTTGGCCGCAGTGATTTTTTGAACGTTGGCGAGATTTCGCTCAAGCAGCACCTTTTCCAGCAGACGCTCTTTGGGCGTCATCTCGATCTCACGGGTTTTCAGCAAACTCATGGGTTGCAGCTCCAGGAGGCAGTTGTTCTGCCACTCAAGTTCTTATTATCGGTGATGGTGACCTGGCCAGCGGTCGAATCGGTAAACAGGTAACCGTCCCAGCATGCCAGGCCGCCAATGCGGGCAAACGAACCGCCAACGCCTAACCCGCCCTTGTCGGACACGCCCACGGCTGGGGCTGCACCACTGTTGAACCACTGCTGGCCATTATCCATGATCAATTGACCGCCGTCACGCAAAACCGCCCCGTAGGTAACGGCGCCCAACGACCCTGCTGTACCGGACTGGATGTCCGCCCTGCCCTTCACGTCCAGGAAGGTGGTCGCCTGACCTTGCAATGTCAGGTTGGAACCAATACTGGTGAAAACCGAATCGGAAGATACCCGGATGGTCTGGGCATAGCCGGAACCAAAGGTCAGCGCCGCGTCGGCTGCAACAAATCGGCTGGCCTGGTCGACCCAGATACCGTACAGCGAATTGGTCGAAGTCAAATTCAAGGCGCCGGCACGGGTTTTCCATTGTGAGGTGGCCAGCGTCAGCGGGCCTTGGCTAGCGGTACCATAATTGAGCGACAGCGCCCCTGACTGGTACACCTCGCTGGCATCGAGCGTGATCGGCCCGTTTACAGCATTGGTATCCACGAAGGACAGGCGGCTGGACACTGCCGAGATGCCCGCCACAGTTGATCCCGACAGCACTGCGCGGGCATTGTCGAGGTGTAGATTGGCGTCCAGGGCGACATTTTGCAGCGTGAGACTCGCATTCTTCACTGCGAGGGTATGGCCGCCATTGATGCTCGCGCCCTCACCCGAACCGGCAATGACCAGGTGGCTTTGCAGCCCTCCAGCTGGGTTTCCCAACACAATGTTTTCAGTCAAGTGATAGCCGCCAGCCCGCGCAGGAAGGTTGAGGGTCAAGCGCGCCGGGGGATTGGAAAGGTAGGGTGCAAGGGCATCATTGATGCTGCCATAGGCGCTCGCGTCAATGAACTGGGTGCTGGAGCGGTTGACCGCCTCGGCGCTGCTGAGCGTCCCCCCATTGGCACCAAAGATCGGAATGACCTTGGCCCGGATCCCGGCAAGGGTATGCACGCCCGCGACCGGGTCGTACCGGATGTCGGCGCAGGACAGGTGATCCACTTTTTCAAACGGTGAAATGATGAATGCGGCAATGCTGGTCGACCCACGCTCCATGGCCGGAATGGCCGACGATCGGGCCACATAGGCGCTGGGGCCGACCGCAACGGTCTGAACCGTGTAGCTGACGCCCTGTTCCAGGGTGATGTCCTGGCTGTCACCGATCCCGTCAAGGCCAGCCCGCCCCAGCGCGCAGTACAAAGGCGTGTAGCCGCGTGCGTTGACCTTCGGCCCGGTCACTGCAGCCGGCAAGCCATGCGCGATCACCGCGCCATTGTCGTCGGTCAGGGCCGAGCCCAGCGGGGCAACAAACTCACCGTTAGGCCCTGCCTGCACCAGCAGGCTCGACAGGCTGGACTCCCAAAGCATTTCGACTTGGCGCTCCTGACCAGCCACCTCAAGGTCATTGAGCACGGAGTACATCCCGGAAAGCGACTGCGCAGCCACGGCGAGCATCGCAATCAAGATCAGGCCCAGAATAAACATCACGAGCATGGCAATGAACCTTTATCGAGAAAACTTGAAGGTCAGGACAACCGGTACCGGCTGAGGCGCATCCAGGGCGGGAGCCCAGGAAGGTGAAATGCCACCCTCGTAGCCACATTGATCGGACAGCCCGTATTGCGTGGGAAAGCGGGTGGTAATGCCCTTCAGCGCCACCAGCCCGCTCCCAGAAACCTCGCCTGCAAAGCACCAGCCCTGAAACCCAGGGGTGAGCTGGGTCAGGTTCAAGCCATCAGGCACGACCAGCGGGAGCGCCAGTTCCGTCGTCAATTCAGCAGGGCTGCTTGGGTTGCGGCCATACAGCAGACGATACTTGCTCCACGCGGCGGACAGCGCCAGGTTTTGCATTGACCAGTGTTCAACCTTCTCACGGGCATCATGGACTTCAGGATTGGTGTAGGAGATACCACTCACAAGCATGTAGCTCATGAGTACAATGGCCATGATGACAACGATCAGGTGAACCATCAGAACCCCCTGCGGGCTACGATTTTCGTCAGTACTTTCTGCATGATTTTGGTGATGTTGCAGACGGACAGAGCGACTGCCAGTACTGCCGTGCCGCCCCATACGGCAGCCGAGGTGTAACTCCCCTGCAAGCCGTAATAAATGGCCAGCGCCAGGCAGATGACCGGCGCAATGCGGTCAAACCAGATGACCAGGGGATGTTTTGTCAGATTGATGAGCTGTGCAGGGTGCATGGGCAATGCCTTCTTGTTGTAGGCCCATGTGCTGGGCTGATTGAGCCAATATACCACGAAATCGAAATAGCTCTATCACCCGGCCATTGCCAGTCCCAACAAAAAACCCGCCGCAGCGGGTTTTTTGCAATGCCTGGTGAATTACAGGCGGTACCAGACGGTGTTGGCGTCGGCGCCGGCTACGCAGCCGAAGGTGCCGGTGCTGTTGGCCGCCTGGTCGGCGATGATGGTGCAGACTTCTTCCGGGATGGCGTCGCTGGTGTCGTAGATCACCTTGGCTGTCACGCCAGTGGCCTCAGGCACGGTCGCCGACAGGTTGTCGGAAATGCGGTAGGCGTTGCCCTTTGGCGGGGTCGGTACGCTGGACAGGTACTTCTGGGTGACCAGCTTGGTCAGCTCAGTGCTGACAGCGGTGGTGCCAGTGGCGGTTTCATCGGCCTGGCTCAGCGAAGCGCCAGCATTGTCGTTCTTGTACAGGACGTGCGCGCCGTTGATCTGCTGGCCCTGGTTGATGAAGGTCGAGGCAATGGCACGCGCCGAGCCGTTGGACAGGCCGTCACCGCCGTAGAACAGGGTCGATACAGCGAGGTAGACGGTCAGCGCGATGGCGATGATGGCGATAATCAGTGCAAACATGGGAAAGCCCTTTTTATTGTTATTGTTATTAGGTCGTTTGCTGCGACATTTAAATAGTAACACGAAGTCGCGTTATGTAAATATTGACATCAAACTCGTTTGCATTGGGTTTGTGGTTTATTTCTATGGCGTAATTATGTTCATGAGAAATATTTTGGAGTCAAAAAAACCCGCCGAGGCGGGCTTTTTCGTCGTGGTTGTTACATGCGGTACCAGACGGTGTTGGCATCGGCGCCAGCCACACAACCGAAGGTGCCGGTGCTGTTGGCAGCCTGGTCGGCGATGATGGTGCAGACCTCTTCCGGGATGGCGTCGCTGGTGTCGTAGATGACCTTGGTGGTCACGCCAGTGGCTTCAGGCACGGTCGCCGACAGGTTGTCGGAGATGCGGTAGGCGTTGCCTTTCGGTGGGGTCGGCACGCTGGACAGGTACTTCTGGGTGACCAGCTTGGTCAGTTCGGTACTGACGGCGGTGGTGCCAGAGGCGGTTTCATCGGCTTCGCTCAGCGAGGCGCCAGCGTTGTCGTTCTTGTACAGCACGTGCGCGCCGTTGATCTGCTGACCTTGGTTGATGAAGGTCGAGGCAATGGCACGCGCCGAGCCGTTGGACAGGCCGTCACCGCCGTAGAACAGGGTCGATACAGCGAGGTAGACGGTCAGCGCAATGGCGATGATGGCGATAATCAGTGCAAACATGGGGGTAAAACCTCTTTCTTGTTGTTTTTATCGGGTTTTCATTACTGAATGCGATCATCTTATCAATGTTTCGCGTTACAGCAATATTGACAGTGATTTTGTTTGCGGTAGACAGTGAAAAAAATCGACTGAATGGTTGTGCCCCACCCTCCAAACGAAAAAAACCCTCATTCGAGGGCTTTGTTTTTCCTGCAGGGTTATTGCAGGACAGGATCCAGGTAGGACATCCTCAGGAATGTCCCGTTGACTGAACCCCCTTTGGGGTCAGAGGGATCTTTGCACGTGCCCATGCAGTAACTGACCAACTTCAGGTTCTGACAAGCGCTGATGGCAAGTGAGCCTTGCAGCAACTTGTTCTTGTAGTCTTCCAACCCTGGCATTTTTGCTTGAAGGCTGTTGCCCTCTCGCACCACTTCGAAGCCCGAGGACTTCATGGCCGTGGTGCAGGCCTGGATGTGTTTAGCCTTGAGGTCATTCAGGGAAATGTGTTGGCGCGGGGTCATCAGCAGCGCAGAAGCACTCACCAGCAACACGGCGCATGCCATCAGTCCGCCGATGCCGACCAAGGCGTTGTACAGAGCGTTGGTGCGCTTCATTGCTTGCTCTCCGAAATGGTTTTCTCAAGCTCATTGAGGATCTTCGCACGCTCAATACCCTGCGTTGCAGCGTCTACATTCGACGGCGCTTGACTGGCAGAAATAGGCGGCACGGCTGCTGGATTCTGTTCCTGGGCAACCTTGATCTCCTCAAGCTTCCAGGCGCCGTTTTGATAGCTCAGTTTGTGCAGGTACGCATCTGGTTTCTGCAGCACGGATTCAACCTTTGCTAGCTGCTGCCACGGAAGCTGGTGCGCGGCCTGCGAGTAGACGGGCACCTTGTGCTTGTCATACACCTGGTAGACGGCAAACCAGGCGCTCAGGAAGGCCACGACGCCAAACAGGGATGCCACGACTCCAGACACCATCAATCCATGGTGGCGTGAATACACAGGCTTGAGGGGGTCGCTGAAGTACAAATTCGGGCTGATCACCTGCTCTTCAAGCTCGTTCGGCATGTAGGTCGAAAAACCGACCGGTTTTCGCACCAGCTGGACATTTCTATCATTGGCCGGCAGCGTGACTTCACCCTGCGTATCGAGCGCTTCCAAGGCGGAACGGAGCACGCCAAAGCCGCCGCCACCCTCCTGAATTTCGTAGGCAAAGCCGCCCGACCACGGGACGATCTGGTAGAAACAGGCCGTCTTTGACTCGGCGTTGTCGATGACCCACTCGCCAATGTAGCGCAGCAGGTCTTTGCGCTTCACTTCGGTCATGAAGCCCATGTGCAGCTTTTTCGGCCAGTTTGCCGGGTCTTCCAGCGATTCCGGCTCCACTGGGTAGTTCAAGGGGTCGGCCCAGCGCATGAACCTTTCGAGCATGCCCTTGGTGCGAGAGGCACGACGCTTCTTCAGGCGTGGTGCGCCTGGGTATGCCTCGTCCCCCAGCGGTGGCTGCGCAGGCTCTTCCACAAAGTCGGCCTCCGTCGCCTGGGCCAAGCGGGCCTGGAAATCTTCGCTGACCTGCTCATCGATGTTCACGCTGCCGAATCTTCCCGTGATTCGAGGCGAGACTTCCACGAAGTCATCATCCTCAGGGGTGAAACCAGGCTCCAGGCGCTTATCAGTCATGCTTAGCTCCTTTGGCCAGGAAGACGGTCACAGTGGGGCGGATCAGGATGAACATGGCGGTGCGGGAGATCTTGTACTCTTTGGAGGCCGTGTCCTTGGTATCCAGAACGGCCAGGTTGCTGCGACTGTCGGTGATTTGATCGTAGGTCAAACCCCCGATGATCAGGCTTTCACCGGCCCTGACCTTGACGTTGTCGGTAAAGGCCTGTTCTTGGGTCTGTGGTCGACTCAAGGTACCGATCTGGTTGCCCGCTGACAGTTCGACAAAACGCAGCAGCGAACTCAATTTCAGGTCAACCTTGATCGAGACCAGCCGGGTGCGGTAGTCGAAGTAAGGATTGAGCTTCAGTTCAAGGCCGATATCAACGTCTTTGACGCTGGTTGAGCCCAGACTGTTGTCCGAGTAGCCATTGCCGTTGTTGCTGTTGTAGCCATTGCCGGTGTTGACGCCGATCGAGTCGATATAGGGGATTTTCTGCCCCGACTTGATCGAAACCTCCTCGCCCGAAATGGTGTCCATGGAAACCGACTGGGTCGTCCGGGTCTCACCATAGGTCGAGAGCAGGTTGAATGCCGAAAGGAAGCTGAAATTACCCGAGCCGATATTCACCTGCAGGCCGTCTTTCCCAAGCCCCAGGTACAGGCCGCTGGTGCGCCCCTTGGATTTGCTGGAAGAGTCATCCGAGCCATCGGTGCCGGTGTCAATGGTGCCATCTCCGGAGCCATTGCCATTGTTGAAGCCATTGCCAGAACCATTGCCGCTGTTGGCCTCCGACTCGTCATTGGCCAGTCCCAGGGCGCCAAGCCCGGCTTTCAGCGAGCTCCAGTCGAAACCGGTGTTGCGCTCCCTGTCGATTGCGGTGTTCAGGATTGCCACCTGCATCGAGACCAGGGAGGCGTTGATGCCCATTTTCTCGATCATCTGCGCGATGCGCTGCTGATTTTGATGGTTGGCCGAATACTGGATGGTGCCGGCTTGAATCGACACCTTGACGTCCGTGGCGCCAAGACCCGTGATGTTGTCCTCGATGGCTTTCGCCACACCATCGTTCTGCGGGATCTGGAGAATGTACGGTTTGCTTTCGGTCACCATCAGGATATTGCCAGGCAGCCAGCTGAAGGACAGGCCGTGGGCGATCGATATCGCGTTGAGGAAATCGCCAAAACGTCCCTGGAAATTGAAAATCACGATTTTCTTCTGACGCAGGGCATCATCTGGAACCACCAGGTAGAAACCCATATGGCTCATGACTGCACCCAAATCGTCGAGAGTTGAATCCTTGCTGAACATCACCTCGACTTTCTTGTCCGCCACTGCCCTGGGAATCGACTGCGGCGCTTCAATGGTAAATCCGTGCCCCAAGCCAACGGTTCGAATAGCTGGCGTTTCGGTAGCCCAGGCCTTGCGCATGTCATCGGTCAACGCACCTCGCGCTGGCATCTGGGTGTTTTCCGGAATCCGGGTGCCTGAGCAGCCAGTCAGCGCCACCATGATAGCCAAGGCCGTCAGCTTGAAGCATTTGTGGATTACCATGATTTACCTTTGGCGTCTTTTTTTGTTGATGGTTTGCCCACGTGAGGCGCGATTGCTTGCTTGATTTGCTGGATATCGTCCGTGGGCTTGGGGGCCTCCAGGGTGCTGATGGACGTTCCGTCTGCCGGATAGCGGACATAGACGCCCTGCTCTGGCTTGTACCAGACCTCTTCACGATCGATGATCGCCACCATTCGTGCCCCCGTCAGCTCAGTCTGCTTGCGCTGGGCCACGGGGTCGACGATCGGATTTGCGGCGCGCAAAGCGCCTGGCATGCCCGAAGGAGAGGCTGGATAGCCTTCCTCTGATGTGACAGTAACCTGGCGCATTTGCGGGGGCAGGAAGGGGTTCTGCTCAGCGTTTGCCTGGGCAGACACAGCCAAAATCATCAGAAGAAAGAGCTGGCGCTTCATGTTAGATTGCCCTCTGGGCTTCTAGCAGACCGATGCGGCGCAAAGCCTTGACCGCCCTCACCCCCAGGTCGACATGCTGCTTGATCCGGTGGATGCTGATTTCGCCACGCATATCGACGATCAGCACCTCTTTGCCCAGCAGCAAAAATTCCGAGAAGTCCTTGATCTTCACGGAATCGGAGAGTTCGGTGAACTTGAAATCAGGGTGATTCCTGAGTTCCTCGCTGTCCAGGCCGGGCCTGCCCATCAGGAGAAACTTGCCCTCATGGTGGTTGCGCGGATCAGCAAGCCAGGAGCTGACAAATCCTGAGAGTCTTGATCCTTCGGTGGATGCCCGCACGAACGTGACATCCAGCTCCGAGTACTCTGCTTCGCGCAGGGCCATTCGAATCTTGACCGCACTGGTGCTGTCATTGGCACGCTCCGGGGTTTCGCAATTTCTAGCTAAATCGAGACTCATTTGTAAAGCGCTCCTGGAATTTCAACCCACCACAAGGGCAACGCATTCGTATTGTGCTTGGGGCAATCAGCCTCAGCGGCTAGCAAGCGACCTCAGCAGACGAACCATGAGGCTTTCCAGCCCATCCTGGGTCACAGTGGTCAAAGGCAGGCGGGGACAGCCATTGTTTCGCCAGGCCTTTCATCTGCAGCTGTGGCAAGGGTGCCATTGCACGTCGTTCGGACTGAACCTTGGGTGTTGGTCATTTCAAGCTATCTTAAACAACTTCAGACCAATATCCAAGCAAAGCGAATGTCGGGCGCTGGATTTTACTCCGCATCCAGCTCGGCTTCCTGTTCCATTTCCAGCTGGGATTCTTCGCCGCTTGCCTCGCCACCCAGTGAATTCAGCAGGTTCTCCAGCAGCGCATTCACCTCGGCAGCCATCAGGATGACGTCGGCCTGCAGAATCTCCATGGGTTCGCCGCTGCCCGAGTCATGATCCCCCATGGCGATCTCACTCAGGGTGAACTCCTTGATCATGAAGTCTTCCGTGAGGGTGAACGAGTTGCGCTCGCCCATGGTGAGCGCCAGCTCCGAGACAAACAGGTTGTTGCGAAGGTATTCCTGCAGCTTTTCGTCAGCGAGGTCGCGATTGCGGTAACCGATCGTGCCATCGCCATCGCCGATCGTGCATTTGTGGCCCAGGTCGAAGGGCTGCGGCGCCTTATCCTCGCTGACCCACAAGGTAATCATCTTCGAGACCTCGTGTTGCGGACGCACGGGATACAACAGGTTGGATTCCATTGCCCCGCGAATTGCCTGGGCAATAGCGTCCCCGGTCTTCCTGGACGACGAGTTGATTACCAGCAACTGGGTGTTGGTATCAACATAGGCCCAGGTTTCCTTGGCCTGCGGCGGGCAATTGACCAGCAAACGCGCCTTGATTTCCTCTTTCAGGGCCTTCTTCTCGTCGCGCTTGAGCTTGCGATCTTCCTTCTTCTCGCGTTCCTGCACCTCCTTGTTCAAGGCGGTCTTGATCGCTGCCGGGGGAACCTTTTTTTCCTCGACCATCAGGCAAAACAAGTGGCAACCACTGACGGTGAAGACGCGCTCATTCAGCCCCACCACCTCGGTGAAGCCGGCGCTTCGCTCCTGGGATTTGTGGCACGGGTTGAAGGGGTTTGCGTCCAGGAATCCGACCAAACGCTCACGGTCGACCTTCTCGCCCATTCGGTAAATATTAAGGTTCTTGAAGAACATGGTTTCGTTCCTTTAGGCGTAAATTGGTGATTGCCAGCATTGCGAGGTCGTGAGAGCATACATTTAACCGTATATTGAGTCAAACGATGCATTTGGGATGTTCTCTTGATCGATTCTGGCCATCAAACGCGCCTATGGCAGGCTCATCTGCACCTTACCGCCGACCTCGTGAGAGACTATTGCTACAACGCCAACCTGACCGAAGATGCGCTGCAGGAGGTCAAGCTGGGATTGTGGGAAGCCACGTTCGAATGGCGTGAGGACATGCAGGAAAAATTTGCTCACTACGCCTGGCTATGCATGCGCAGACGGCTGCTCACGTACCTGACTCAAACGGCTGTTGATAAACCCCGCCTGTCGCGCAAAGAAACCTCGGTGCTGCGCGACCTCAAAAAGCATCTACGCGCAGGCGAACTGATCTCCTGCAAGCTGCTGGACTTGCTGAGCGAAGAATCGGGAATCACCCGGTTCAGGTTGTGCCAATTGATCGCCTACTGGTATGCCAGCAGCACCGCGCTGAGCGCCAACAGTCTCGACGTGCTGGAGGAAGCCTGCGTGCCGGATGAAGACCCTCAGTACAGCGAGAGCCAATACCAGGCCCTGGAACAAGGCATTGCCAGCTTACCTGAGCGCGAGCGCCTCATTGTCATTGCCAGGCACCTGGAAGACCCCAAAAAGACCCTGGCGGAGCTTGCTGCGACGCTGGGTGTGGTCATTTCAAGGGTGCGTCAACTGGAAGCGGCTGGAATGGCGCGACTGAAACGGCATTTGGGGATTGGGGATGCGGCCACGCAGTGACATTGCGTCCTGCAGGTCGGACGGGGTGTCCGACCCTTGCCAGCCCAGGTGGCTACTTGTCTAACTTGCGCAGCGTGCTGAGTAGGTCTTCGGTCGACGCATAGTCATCAGTCACCTCCTCCTGCACCACCTCGGGAACATCCAGGAAATCCCCGTCATCCGCCGAGACCAGCAAGGTCAAATAGGCGTCCTTGAAGCGCTGTTCGTTCTCACGGCTTCTGTTGTTGTTCAGGTCGAAGGCACTGATGCGGGCTCGCGATTTCACGATCAGGGGGTGCAACGGTTGCCCAGGACGGACACTGAGTGCCAACAGCCAGGCATCTTCGACCAGCGGCGCCCCACCCTTTCGATGAGCAAGCAGCGCCCCCTTGAACTGCTCCAGGGAAGGCGGGAAGCTTCTAAATACGGTGCTCGCCTGTATTTTCTTCAGGGCGTGTTCCAACTCGCAGACCGATGCCTGAACGCTTTCGAATTCCGCCAGCCAGACGCGTTCACGCTGCAGGCCTTCAATGGTGCTGTCGAGGCGCCAGAAGCGGCCATACCCCTGGCAGAAGTGGGCGTCCAGCTTGTACCAGAATTCGGTGTATTGAACCTGGCCTTCCGTGATGGGGCAGATTTTCAACACGCGGCCTATCTGGATCAGCATTTCAAGATTCGGCGGGTATTCAGCAAAGGGTTTCAAGCCCTGAAGGAGCCAGGTGCGAATGTTTTTCACGCACTGGGCATCAATGTTCGAACGCAGGAAGCCAACCGAGCAATCCTTGGCGTAGGCGGTACTCTCCCCGTACATTTTTCGGAACATGGGGGTTCCGTAGCGACGCTCAATCTGCATTGCGAGTGTGCGGCACTCCGCCGCCAACTCCTGGGGAATGGTGATTTCCATCAATATTCTGCCTCGATTACCATGTCTTCAAGGTTAGGCGCTTCATCGTCCTGCTGCCGGGCCAGGTTTGCTCCGTGCTTCTTGATCCACTCCCGAATCCAGTAAGGGGCATTCGGTACGGTGGGTCTGGATTGACGCTCCGACCTGAGATCATCGTACATCAGCGCGAAAGCGGCTTGCATGTCCACTGTCGGGTGTTCCAGCTCCAGCTGCTGGCGTTGATCCGGGGTGATGATGAAGATGGCCCCATCCAGGCCGTACAGAGCGGTTGGCAGCCACCCCTGAAAGCCCATGTCCAGTTCGATGTTGCGCTCTTCAAAGGGGATCCGGCGCGAAATTTCCGTGATGGCCGCAGGCCCGACATCCTTGAGCTTGAGGTCGGCAGCTCGTGCCTGTATCGCTTTTTTCTTGACCGAATCCATGTCCAGGCGCTTGGAGCGTTTTTTCACGGCGCTGGCCGAGGACTTCAAGCCGACGCAGATGAGCACATTGGAAACCACCCCTTGGCCGACCTCGACCACGCCTTTCACGGTCAGGGCATTCACCACATCCCAGATCAGCGCTTCGTCCACGCCCCATGAGCGCGACAACTCCTGGCTCTGGAACGGTATTTCGCCCGGCGTCTTGGCCATCAGCATCAGATCAACGAGCTCCCGTGCTACTGCCCGTTGATCGAAGGCCGGGAACTGATCTCTGATCAGCGAAGCAATCTCATCAGGAATGCGCATGGATTTTTCACCCTGTACTGCATAGAATATTGGAAAGGCCTAAATGGGCTCGCAGTCTAACGATTTAAACGGAAATTGACAACCGATGCCTAGCAATAAGTCATCCCCCGAGAACATCATCCTGTACCCCCACAGCTACAACAAGCGCGGGGACGAGTCTCTGCATTCGGTGCAAGGGGTCACTGCAGACGGCGAGGAGGTCAACGTCAAGCTGCGCGTGGCCAGCAAATATGCCAGTCGCGACGGCACGCCGAGCATCGCCGAGTTTGCGCGGGAAGACTATGGGGCCAAGAATGCGTGCATTGCCACCCCCGACAATTCTCCGACAAATCGACAGGGCATCCTCCTGTTTACAGGCTGCGAACCTGATGGGGAAAACCGAAAAGGCATTACCAGCTATATTGCACGCTGGGCCTACCGCCTGGTGGCTGATGGCGATTCACCAGCCCCCATTGTCGGGATAGGCCGTATCCATGTGGCGGAAGAAACGTCGCGCAACCGGGGCATCCGCACCGACATCGAAGCCTTGCAACAAGCCAAGCCGATTGGCTGGGAAGCCCGCGTGACCCGGCTTGAGCAAGACCTCAATGATGCCACGCGGTTTGCCTACTCTCTGCGGCTTTACCAATATTCGCGCACGCGCATGTTCCCTAGCTCGGACACCAAGGCCTGGGAACAGTGGATCATGGATGTCATCAACAAGGGCGGCGCCAACAGCACGGTGACCGGTGTTTTTGTGCGGGCCAAGCTGAGCAGCGGCAAGTACCTGCCCGAAATTGACGCAGAGCTGATCCCCATCTGGAATCCACGGGACAGACGCTATCAGAATGGCGCTGAAATCGTCTCCTGGCTGCACAAATTGAACCCAGAGCTTGCCGGCATCGGCGATGATGTCAGTCTGGTGATCATGCCTGTCGAATGCCATATTGCCGGCCAGGTGTTCAAGAAATTCTATGGAGAACCCAAGAATTTCCAGAAGCTCAAGCAGCAGTACTACCCAGGCGGGCACGCAGAGCTTTCACTGCTGGCGGCCTCTCAAAGCTTGCACGATGGCAGCCCCCTGCTCCTTCGGGTTCACCCGCTGAGCAGCCCGATGGGGGCAGCGATGAAGCTCAATGAGCATGGCGACTTCCTCGCCCAGGTCGTTGGCGAGGCCGGTGAGGAGCCGGGGGAAGTGCTTGAGAAGATCGCAGCCGGGCTCAATTTCAAGGCGCCACTGTTCTTCCCCACCTGGTTTGAACCGGTCAGGGTACTGATCGACGAGAACGACCTGCCCCTGCTGCATGACCTGGCGGCGGATGAATTTGAGCCAGAGACCCCACAGGTGACTACCGCGCTTGATGCCGGCACCTTCACATTTGCCACTGACCCGGAAATGCTCGACGAGCTGGTGATTGTCGATGACATTACCGAAGTGTCGCCAGACCCCGTTATCAGCGGCGAGCCCTTGCCCGCTGAGTCAGAGGTCGGCACCGGTTCGCCCCTCGCTGACGATTCCGCTGCCGATCAGGTGTCGGATTTTGACAACAAATCTGCGCAGGAAAACCCTGCAGCACCGGTTGTTGCAGCCCCTGAGCCCACGTTGGCGCAAAAACCGGTGGCAAGCGATGAGAGTGCCACCGTGGGGACTGCTGATGAGCCGCTCATGGATCCTGTCGACGAAGCCCCCTCCACCACCGCCCTGGACGAGCCGGATGCCTCCTGGGCATTGGACGCTGAGGATGAGCCCGTGTTGAGCCCGGAGAGCGAGTTGCAGGACGCGCCTGCTGAGCCGGAGGGCGCACTCTTGCCGCCTGACGAGGCTCCTGGAATCGAACCACCTGCGGTTGCTGGCCCTAATGCAGGGGTGAATCCTGGCGTGGCGGTTGAACCGTCGACGACGAACGAGCCCGTTGAGCCCGTCATTCATCTTGAGCCTGAGCCTGAGCCTGAGCTTGAGCCTCAACTTGAGCCTGAGCCTGAACTGGAGCCAGAAATGCCGCCTGCCGAACCCGAAGGCGAGGGTCGGGAGCAGCCAGGTGTCGGCATGGACAGGGAGGAGCCTGCAGCGCCTCCTCAGGCGCCGACAAAGAAATCCAAGGGTCTTGCAGGCTTCTTGGCTAAAAGGGGCTTGGCTTAGCCCCCTGGGCTCTAGAAGCCCATGCCAGATTGGATAACAGCGCGCATGTCGTGGGGCTTGAAGATTTCAGCCCCATCGAGCACATACATGGATTTCTTCACCCAACGCTCCTGCAGTTCCTTCAACTGATCGTGCGCTTCCTTGTATTCGTGGTACTCCATAGGATCAATACCCACGGAGACGGCCATTTCCAGCGCGGCCTGCATGGCTTTCTTCACTTTGATTTCTTCCAGGGCCGTGGCGCCATCGCGACCGTGGAAGGTCAGGCGTTGCTCACCCTTTTCCAGCCAAAACTGCCCCGTCAGGACTTTCTGGCCGGCGAATTCCTCATAGAACATGCCAGGGTCTTGTGGTGAGGCAGGAGGCACGAAGGTGCCTGGCGTGCCATCGTCGCCGTTCCTCGGGTTGTCCGGCTCCAGCACGTTGATATAGGACAGATAGCCATTCTCCAGGGGTGTCTTGTACACCAGGAGCTTGGTTTCCTGTAATTTCGGGGTGACGGGGTAAATATCCTCGCCAACCTTGAGCAAATGCGGAGCGATCAGTGTGACTACGCCGCCATTGCAGGACTGTCCAACAGTCACTTTCCCCAGGGTTTTATCGCCGTCACTCTTGAGCAGGAAGGTCACGGTGCTTTTGCCCATGGCTCGCGCCTGGAACCCATGCTTGAGATTGCGCCCGATCAGCACACTGTGATCACCGACGATCAGGGTGCCGTTGGGGTTTTTGGAAACGATCGTAGAGCCATTTCTCGTCTCAATGCTTTGATCCAGCTTGACCAGGCGGGTGCTGCCGTTCGCACGGTGTACCTTGTAGAGACCCTGGCTCTCATCAATGAGCTCCGCTTCCCATTTCGACAACAGGTTTCCAGGAAAACCATAGACAAGCTCTGTTGCCGCTGCCGCTTTTCGGTGTTTGGATTTTTCGCGAGCCATTTTTTGACCACTTCAAATTATGCTTTTCTTCACTATGAATTAGAAGAAAGGGGAGATACAACGAGAAAAATATATCCAGGCCTTGACAGTTTGTCAATTTACATTATATTCGAGTCACCTCATCGAAAGGATGGATGGCCATGAGTGCATTCGGAACCCGTAGCAAGCCGGAAATCTTCATGGCAGCGAAACAAGGCTGTCGCCGTAGCCAGGATGCCTTTCTGAGCCAGAATCGACTGCTGGTGACCAAAGTCGCACAACGCTACCTCAATAATCCCAAGCTGTCTTCCGAGCATGATGACATTATCCAGGAAGGC